>PVMS01011847.1_pt1 | contig 12357 bp, 9 predicted proteins | sample 1853461 | NCBI WGS metagenome assembly PVMS01 (sample SAMN08582032, study PRJNA380276) | Marine sediment metagenome, whole genome shotgun sequencing project. | isolation source: ocean sediment barecode stripped | collected 2017
ATCCATCAACAATATTTTTATTACAGATTGTATATTAGGTATGCGCAACCCACACTTCGACTGAATTGTGTAAACTGGCTATACAGGCAAACATTATAAAAGTCTAATTTTTTTGCATTAGCAGAAGAAACCAAACAAAAAAGTCGTTATTTTGAGACCGGCATCAGAGTCGATTATCCGATGCGGATTATTTACTTTTTAATTAAATTCAAGATCCAGTCCGAAAATTTTAGGATTGCCAAATGAAATGTACAATAATTTTAATGGGATTCCAAAGATTCGATTAAGGCACGAAATCTCCAACTGGCTCTCTTGAAAAGTAGCGGAGATTGCTATACGCAATCTGCAATGCCGAATGATTCAATTCGAGGATTATGGCAAGATGCCCTGCCTATTGCTATGCGTTTTTCAAACACAATTTGTAGAGCGCACCGATTATAAATTGAAACAAATAATTGATGTAGAATATCGCAGGAAAGCGAGTCTGTAATAGCTGGCAAGACTAGTACACATACGGTGTGACTATCACAGGTGCACATTGAGGTGTCAAACTAAATGTACATAGTAGATACATGATTGCCGAGATATCATGTATGTTTCGTAAATAATAAATATTATAATAATATCATTCAGATAGATATATCGACTATATCCTCAAATCAGGAATGGATTATTGGCTAAAAGTCGTCTAATAGATATTGGTGTGCCATGGCGTATCAAGAGCCGAAATGGGATTTAGCAGACGCAAGGCATTCGAACTGAAAGGCAGTTATACGAAAAGTAGTTAACTTATTACGATGCTACCTGTCTAAGCAGAGGGATATTTTTATTCAAAAAAAGAAGGGGTCAAAATTAGGTTGTCGCAGGGGGTCAATTTTAGGTTGACATTACGATAACGATTGAGCTATGGCTGAAAATACACCGCGTCTAGTTGATGCCGATACGATGGCGTTGTTGATCCGAAGGAGAAGCTGATATCTGGTTGCTGTGTCCCATTTCATACAATCACCTCACACAACATTTCATATTCATTTTCTTTGTTCCCGAATGGTCAGCAAAGATCTCCTCAGTGTAAAGGATATTATTTAAATAAATGAGCGATATGACTTTGTCAAGCCTAATATTGGGCACAATGCGGCTATGCATATGGTGTAGGTAAATTCATTCAATCAATCGCCTGAAATTAAATGGTGACACCCTTATTTTATTTCTTAACTAATTGTAATATAAGTTAATAACTTAACTCTATGGGGAATAGCCCAATATTAGGCACAAGGCTCAATAATGGGCAGCAACAAATGATGGACATCGAACGGATAAATTTTGTAACATGTTATAATCACTCACTATATTAAGAAATATAATTTTTTGGCATTTTTATTGCTAATAGTACTAAACAAATTTGAGAATGCGCTTGATGCATTCCCATACCGAAATGAATTTTTTACCCCCATGACGATTTTGATGCTTCGCATGGAACCATTTTACTTTAATTTAGGAGGTCGGAGATGATTCAATTTTTGGTTCACGAAAAGGCCGATAACGTCGGTGTTGCCACCGTCGATATCAATAGCGGTGAAACCGCTCAGGGGCTATATATGGACACTCAGGAAAGTCTTGAAATTAAGCCACTGCACGATATCCAGCTGGGACACAAAATCGCCCTTACAGATATTGCGGTAGATGGGTCGGTCATTAAATACGGGGCTGACATCGGACGAGTTGTAGCAGAAATCAAGACCGGCGACCACGTACATACGCAAAATTTAAAAACAAGGAGGTGGTAATCATGAGCAACCCAAAAGTTATGGCTTACCGTCGTGAAAATGGGCGTGTCGGCATCCGCAATCACGTAATAATATTGCCGTTGGATGATTTGAGCAACTCTGCCAGCGAAAAGGTCGCGTTTAATACCAAAGGCTGCAAAGCGTTGCCGCATGCCTACGGCCGTCTGCAGTTTGGAGAAGATCTAAAGCTGTTTTTCCGCACCCTCATTGGCACCGGAGCCAATCCCAACGTAGCCGCTGTCGTGGTCATTGGCATCGAGCCCGAATGGACAAACATCATCGTTGACGGCATTGCCGAGACCGGAAAGCCTGTCACCGGTTTTTCAATTGAACGACATGGTGAAATCAAAACGGTTGAAATGGCCAGCTGGAAAGCCAAAGAATACATGCATTGGGCCAGTGAGCTCAAACGCGAAGAGTGCGATCTGAGCGAAGTCTGGGTATCCACTAAATGCGGAGAGTCAGATACGACTTCTGGCCTTGCATCAAACCCGACTGTGGGCAATGCCTTCGATAAACTTGTGGCCATGGGCGCCACCTGCAGCTTCGGCGAAACCAGCGAGGTGACAGGCGCCGAGACACAGATCAGAGAACGTGCTGCCACACCCGAAGCGGCCGAACAGTTCATGTTTCTATTTAACCGCTATGCCGAGATGATCGATCGCAATAAAACCGACGATCTTTCCGGCAGTCAACCAACCAAAGGTAATATAGCCGGCGGGCTGACCACCATCGAAGAAAAAGCTTTTGGCAACATGCAAAAGATCGGCAAGAAATGCAAATACGTGGGTGCACTGGATAAAGCCGTTGAACCTTCCGGGCCGGGACTGTGGTACATGGACTCTTCCAGTGCCGCCGGAGAAGCAGTTACCCTGTGGGCGGCTGCCGGCTTTGTAGCTCATCTCTTCCCGACCGGACAGGGAAATATCATCGGCAATCCCATTGAACCGGTCATCAAACTGACGGCCAATCCGCGCACCGCTGGTGATATGTCCGAGCACATCGATTACGACTGCTCTGCCATTCTCCAGGGGAAAATGACATTGGACCAGTCTGGTGATAATCTTATCGATATGCTGATTCGGACTTGTAACGGCCGATTGACGGCCCAGGAAGTTCTCGGCCACGAGGAGTACATACTGACCAAACTGTACGAAAGCGCATAGGTATATCGAAGCACCCGAGAAACTGGCCGTCCATGATAATGGACGGCCACTAACCTGTTTGAAAAGGAGGAAAAAATGAATCGATTTTTTATTCTATTTATGGTGGTATGTTTATCCGTAGTGGCGGCACCAGCCATGGCTGAGTTTCCTGAAAAGGCAATCACTTACCAAATTCCGTTTGGCCCCGGCGGTCAGTCTGACTTGGAAGCCCGTCGTCAACAGCCACTTTTGGAAAGGGCTCTGGGCGTTAAGGTGATCGTCCAGTACAAACCCGGTGGAGGAGGTTCCATCGGCTGGGCCACCCTTATTAAGCAGAAAGCCGACGGTTATTTCATTAGCGGTATCAATATTCCTCATATCGTTTTGCAACCACTAGCCAGGGGCAATGCCGGCTACGAAACCGATCAGCTTAAACCCATTGCTTTGTTTCAAGCCACTCCCATTGGTTTAGCCGTATTAAAGGACAGCCAGATTAACTCTTTGGAAGACTTGATTGCAGAAGCGAAAAAGAACCCCGGCGCAATAACATGCGGCGGTTCCGGAACGTGGTCCGGACATCACATTGCCCACCTGCAATTTGGTAAAATGGCCGGTATTAAGATGACCTATATTCCAAGTAAGGGTGCAGCAAAAAGTGTAGCTGCGTTTCTTGGCGGACACGTTAAGGCGCTTTGGGCCAATAGTAACGACCTTGTCCAGCATGCGGATAAAATTAAGGTACTTGGTTTTGGAACCAAGGCTCCTTTTGCCAACATGCCGGATGTGCCCACATTTGAAAGCAAGGGATATAAACTCTACGCATCAATCGATCGCGGTGCTGGAGCTCCTCCAGGAACACCGGATGATATTATCAAGGTATTGGAAAAAGCATTTTTGGAAATTGCCTCCAATCCGGATGTTATCAAACAAATGCGCAAAGACGGTTTTGTTCCCCTGGCTATGGGAGCCAAAGCATCTAAAGAGTACATTATGAAAAAAATACCTGAATGGGAACCTGTCGTAAAAGAGTTTAAAAAATAGAGCCCGGAAAATGTAACTTACTTGGGGCGGTGTGGATCATCGCCCTAAGTAGGTCTAAATGAAAAGGACAATATGTTGGATTTCGCATTACAAGGCCTATATCAGGTTTTTCTTCCCGGCCATTTTCTTCCTTTATTAATCGGAGTGGTCATGGGGATTATCTTTGGAGCTCTTCCCGGACTGACCGCTACCATGGGATTGGCTCTATTGGTACCTTTCACTTTCACCATGAGTCCTGCAGCCGGCTTGATCATGCTGGCCGGAATTTATGTGGGTGCCATGTATGGTGACGCCATCCCGGCTATTCTCATCAATACACCGGGAACTCCGGCAGCTATAGCGACTACTTTTGACGGGTTTCCGTTAAGCCAGAAAGGCATGGCCCAGCATGGTTTGGTAGCTGCGGCTGTGGCGAGTGCCTTTGGCTCACTCATGGCGAATATAGTTCTTGTCCTGGCAGCTCCGCCATTGGCTATCGTCTCTTTAAAGTTTGGTCCCCCGGAATACTTCTGGTTGGGTATTTTTGGTTTGACGATTATCAGCACTTTGTCCACAGGTAGTGTCATTAAAGGTTTTTTAGCCGGCTGTATTGGAATGCTCCTTTCTGCAGTCGGTATGGCCGAAATTGGCGGTGACATTCGCTTAACATTCGGGTTTCCGGAATTACAAGGTGGCATAGAACTCATTGTGGCTCTTATTGGTTTTTTCTGTTTACCCGAAATTTTGAGCAGTGTCATAGGCAAACGGAGAGCTGCCTACACTGAAAAACCCGTTAAACCAAGGCTGAGCGTCATTTGGGAGGTTATCAAGTCCCTGTTAAGAAAGCCGGGCCTTATGCTGCGCTCTGCAACCATCGGCACCGTGGTAGGATTCGCTCCCGGAGCCGGCGGGAACATTGCCAGTATGGTTTCTTATAATGAGGCTGTTCGCTGGGACAAGAATCCTGAAGAATTCGGCAAGGGAACCATAAAGGGTGTTGCTGCCAGCGAAGCGGCCAATAGCGCAATGGCACCAGGCTCTCTTATTCCACTTCTCACACTGGGCATTCCCGGCTCGCCTCCGGCAGCAGTAATCCTGGGTGCTCTCATGCTGCATGGGATGAGACCCGGCGCAGAACTTTTTTCCACCCACGCCAATGTGACCTTTTCTTTTATGATGGGATTGCTGGTAGCGGCGTTTTTGGTGACGATTATTGGCTGCCTGGGCAGTGTGGTCTTTAGCCGAATTATTAATATCCCTTCACGCTATCTGGCTCCGGCTATTATTTTCATGACTGTTCTGGGTTCCTATTCCATTAGAAATAATATGCTGGACGTGTGGATCATGTTTGTTTTCGGTGTTATCGGTTATGTCAGCTCCAAGCTGAAATTTCACCCTGCACCCATCGTCCTTGGTTTAATTCTTGGCCCGTTTGTCGAAGAAGGGCTAGTGCAGTCCATGTTAGCAGGACAAGCTGCGGGCAGCACATTTAACTACCTCATATTCAGACCGATCAGTGGTGTTCTCATTTGTCTATGTGTGCTCTCGCTCTTGTGGCCCATATATGCAAAGTGGCGATCCAGGCAAAAGCAAGAAATTGTTACTTGCAAAATGTCGATAGAGAAAACAGAGGGCCAAAATGAAAAGTAGAACTCAAGTGGACCCCAAAAAACCTTGGAACAGCGATTACATCATCGGCATTCTCACTCTGATCATTTCAGCGGTGGTTTATTTTTCCACACGAGAACTCAGCAGGCTGGGTGGTGTTTTCGTTGACTATGTTCTTATTGCTTCGGCTGTTTTTTCACTCCTGGTTTTATTAAAAGGTTTCGTCAAACCGGAGCACATTAAGTTTTTCGACTCTGTTATAGAACGGAACAACGTGACAATCGGTATCTGTATCCTGCTTGTATATCTGGTTATCCTGCCGGTTGTCGGATTCCTGCCTTCTAGTTATGCGTTTTACTTTTGTTTTAGTCTTTATCTGACGGACGACCGCTTCTCTATAAAGAATATTCTGTTTTTGGCTCTTCTGACCGCAGTGGTTGTCACTGCATTTTATTTTATATTTAACGGTTTATTGGAAGTACCGTTACCCACATCAATGTGGAGTGAATAGTTAAGGAATAGTGAAAATGGTACAGATAGTCATAAGTGAATTTATGGACCAGGAAGCGGTAAATGGGACATCCAGCGAATATACTATTCATTACGATCCTGAGTTAGTCGACAAACCGGATGAGTTGAAAGATCTGTTGGAAAAAGCACAGGCACTGGTCGTACGCAATCGAACTCAAGTCAACCAGGATTTGCTGGATGCAGCCCCGAACCTGAAGGTGATTGGTCGTTTGGGGGTGGGCCTTGACAATATAGACTTGAGAGCCTGTAAAAACCGTGGGATTGCTGTTTGTCCCGCTACGGGAGCCAATGATGCTGCCGTGGCCGAATGGGTAATCACCAGTGTCATGATGTTGCTGCGTGGTGCCTTTTTTGCAACTTCCCAAATGATGGCAGGGAAATGGCCCCGCCAGGAATCGATGGGGTCTGAAACTGCCGGCAAAATCCTCGGTCTGGTCGGATTCGGTGGTATCGCCCGGGAAACTGCCAAACGTGCTCTATTTTTAGGAATGAAGACCCTGGCCTATGATCCTTATGTTCCTGCCACCGAGTCTTGCTGGCAGGACACACGAAAAGTTGAGCATTTGAATGAATTGCTGCAAAACGCGGATGTTGTCAGCCTGCATGTCCCGCTCAGCAATGAGACTTTTCATATGATCAATGCCGAGGCGATGGCCCGGATGAAAACCGGAGCCATTCTGATCAATGCCGCGCGAGGAGGCATTGTTGATGAAAAAGCCCTGGTGGAGGCAATAAAATCAGGCCGGCTCACTGGTGCCGCTCTAGATGTATTTGAAAACGAGCCGCTGATAAAATCCGGTGCAGCCCTTTTCGACGGTTTGTCAAATTTGGTGCTGACACCTCACATTGCCGGGGTCACGATTGAATCGAACCAACGTGTCAGCAAAGTTACCATGAACAATGTAATCAATGTGTTGAAAGAATCCCGATGAAAGACAGACAATTATCTTTAGAGCAGGCGCATCGGTTGGTTGTAAAAGCCTTGATGCGACATAACACCAGCGAAGCCAACGCAACTATGGTCGCCGATGCGTTGGTGGCTGCCGAGGCCGATGGTTTGGGCGGGCATGGATTATCAAGACTGCCCTCTTATTGTGCTCAGTCCGCCAGTGGTAAAGTCAATGGGCATGCCGTGCCTGCCACATCATCTGTGGCCAAGGCCGCCATCCGGGTTGATGCACAATATGGCTTTGCGTTCCCGGCACTGTCCATGGCAGTGGAAAAACTGTCTGAACTTGTGGAGACAACAGGCATTGGGGCAGCATCCATCACCCACTCGCATCATTGCGGCGCAGCAGGGTTTCATGTGGAAGCGCTTGCCCGGAAGGGCCTGGTTGGACTGTTGTTTGCCAATACCCCCAAGGCTATTGCCCCCTGGGGAGGTCAAACAGGGGTGTTTGGCACCAACCCCATTGCATTTGCAGCCCCCAGAAAAAACAAGGATTCCCTGGTGATAGACCTATCCCTGAGTAAAGTTGCCAGGGGTAAAATTATGGTCGCCCAGCAAAACAATGAACCGATCCCTGAAGGATGGGCTTTAGATGCTTCAGGCCAACCAACCACAGATCCAGATCTTGCCATGTCCGGCACCATGCTGCCCATGGGAGATGCCAAAGGCGCTGCCCTGGTCCTGATGGTTGAAATCCTATCAGCGGCCCTGACTGCTGCTCATTTTGGCTTTGAAGCCAGTTCCTTCTTTACTGCCGATGGAGAATCGCCGGATGTGGGCCAACTCTTACTGGCATTCGCTCCCAATCCCTTATCAGGCAATCAGTTTTATTACAGATTGGAAGATCTTCTGGAAGCAGTACTGAGTCAACCCCAAACACGTTTACCTGGTGACCGCAGGCTGAAACTGAGACAACAGGCACATAAGGATGGATTGTATCTGTCCCATCAACAATATGAACAGATCCTGTCACTGTGCACACCTGCTGAATAAAGAAAAATAAGAGAAAAGAATTAGCTTCTTGAATCCGAATAATAGGATTTATCTACATTCTGGACGAGATCATTGGTAACTTCTCTAGCGGTTTCAATAAATTCCTGGTCCATTTGCCGTGGGGGGGTTGTCTGAGATAGAGCACGCCATAGTCAACCTGGTAATCAGGAGCAAGGGGGCGTATTACCAAATCATCTGTGTTGAAAATGTTGGCAATAAAGGGATCTGTCAGGGTAATGCCTATCCCTTGTGAGACCAGTTGGCATGCTGACAATATTGTTGGCGTTTCTATGCGTATATTTGGTTTGAGTGCTGCCTGATGAATTAAATTATCCAGCCTTTGACGCATGATCGTACCCTTTGTGAGCGCAATAATTGGCCCCCTGGCAAATTCTTTAATGGTAATTTGCTCTGCATCACTTAAGGGGTAATTTTTAGGAATGGCAACCAGCAGCCTGATGGATATTAACGGCTGATGCCGTACCATCGGGTGTTTTGCCGGCAAAGGTGCAAATGCAAGGTCAAACTGATTTCCGCCCAACCATTTGGCCAATTTCTCCCTCCTCACCCGGATTTCCAAATAGTAGCGCACGCCTTTGTATTTCTTCTCAAATTTGCCGAATACATGGCTGAGAAGACCGTGCGCTAAATGTGACTTGGATAGTACCCTGAGGACGATCTCCCGCTTGTTATAGATATCTTCATCAGGGGAAAAGAACGTATAAGGCATCCGAAATGGACCTGAAAACCCTCTAACGCCGAGTGTAATAGTCTGCTGTGATGTCGTACTTCAGACTTGCCAGTAACAGTACACTATCTCAGAAGTATACTGTGTTTGAATTATATCCAGAATGAGATCGGTTATACAATAAATTGAGGCTTTATAGATTTAGACTGTAATTGCGGGCTGAGGCTATCATGGTATACAATTTTGAATCTATAATTTTTTGGATTGGCAAAAGCTATCTATAATAAAAACATGTTCTTTGCTGGATTCGATTTCGGCTGTGCATCCACAATCCCTTATTTTGTTGTATTTCTTAATCAAATCTAATTAAAAAGATCTCCTTTGAGGTTTAGATTAGCATATCTAAACTACTTGTTTTCCAATTCCCGTTTTATTAGCTCATAATGATCAGGACAATGGCGGGTCAACTTTGATAAACACCTCGTTGAATAATATGACCTGGACCTTTGATCTTGATTTTTACTCAAAATTGGTGAGAAAGGACCTCAATACAAACAAGAAGTGTGAAAGGATTAAGATGATTCGTCTGCTTATTTGCCGCGGAGCCAAATGAATACCTAAAGACCGGGGCGATATCAACTATGCTCGTAAGGCACTTTTAAAAATGAGCTCCGATTACACTGTGGAATTTATCTGGATAATGTCACAATATAAGGCCTGCTCACGTGAAGAGGCTAATCACTATACCACTTTGGCTCAAATAGAAATTATTCCCACCTAAAACCAATTTTTTATATAAGGCTTATATATATCGGATAGATCCTTTGAACAATTCCGAATGAAAATACTCGGATTCTTTTTATGCTTCCTCTCATCCCATTCCTTTTTGGTCATTGGAAAAAGGAAATATAGGTAGCGTTTGCTCCTTGTAACCGCAGTGTCCATAATCATAATTTCATCCTTTATTAAATCGTCATCATCAAATGTATTATGATTTTCAAACATGGTATCGTAACTGCCCAGGATAAAAACCACCTTAAATTCTTTACCCTTTATTTTATGAATGTTGGATAAAGTTATAAATTCCCCTTCATCTACATCACGATTTGAGGGGTAATACATACCATAAGATGAATCTTGATATTTGAGCAGGAATTCCTGAAGGTTCGCTGATTTATGGACAATTTTCAGCATGGTTGTCCAGTATGGATTATAATCCTTTATTTCCCTGGTTTTTCCTAAAGATGAATAGAAATCCCGGACATCATGCAGCACCTGGAAGGGATTGTTTTTTAGTTTTTGAATCTCACGTAGCAGCTTTAACAGCTTGTTAAAGTCTGTTTTATATCTTTTCCTTCTTAAATATTTTATATCTTCAAATTGATAATATTCTTTCCTTAATAGATCCAATACTGTGTTGATGTTCTTTTTCCCTATACCTTGAAACCATGGGATAATTTTACGCCAATGTTTTCTTTCCCCTTGTTGTTGAACTATTTTTATTATAGATAAGACCACATCCTTAAATTCCGAAGTAGAATTCTCTTTGAGATAACTAACAAATGGTACTTTCCAACCAATCAGCTTTTTAGCAAGCAGCCTGGCATCTCCATCGAAGCGGAAGGTTATGGCCATTTCCTTTAAGGGCGTACTCTTTTCCCTATGAGCATGAATCTTTGACAATATATCCTCGATTAATAGTCCTTTCCGGTGGCTTAGAATCACCTGGGGTTTGGGTCCGGTGTCTTCTGACCTTATTTCGTGACCCTTATAACCTGGTAGTTGGGACCTAATAGCGTTGCTGATTGAGACAATTTGCATGGTTGACCGGAAGTTCTTAGTTAATTGAAATTCTTTACATCCGGAAATAGCCGATAGTTGATTAAACCGTTTGAGGTTTGCACACACGAAACGGTATAATGTTTGATAAGGATCTCCGGCGCCTAGAAATTGAATTCCGCTTCTAATAAACAGTTTCATAGCTTTCCACTGAATATCGGTCGTATCCTGAAATTCATCGACAATCATTAGGGGATAATCTGTAACGATAGATTGCAAAACGGAATCATTATTCTTTAGCAGTTTGTATAAATTAAAAGTAAGATCATCAAAATCCATCTCGTTGAGTCGTTTCCTTTCTTTTAATGCTCCCAATATTATCTTTCGAATTAATTTTATTGTTTTCTCCTTTTGAATATATTCTTGGGCAATGTTTTTAATTAGATGATTTGAACGGAGGAATTTATCATTAATTTCTTTAATTACTTCATACGGTTTATTTAATTCTTTAAGGCGACTTTTATGTTCATTAACTATCCGTTTTAATATCTTCTCAGTTATGCCCGGTACAACGCTGAAATTGTTTTGGTATCCAATCTTTTTGGCATGGTTTGGTAATATAGACTTTGCAAAACTGTGAAATGTTGATGCTTTGAAAGAATTTGAATAAGGATTATTGCGGTCTTCAAATCTTTCGTTCACGGTATCTGCCGCCGAGTTTGTCAAAGTTACCATTATAATCCGAATGTGTTTGCCGGATTTGATTTGTTTTAAAATATACCAAATCAGGCAATCCGTTTTCCCTGTTCCGCCAGGAGCGGATAGTGAAATCAATTGGGAATCACAATTAATGACCTTCCGTTGTTCATTTGTTGGGTTTTTCTTCATTTTTATCTCCTGTTTAATTCTAAATACGAGCCTATCTATCTTTCGTCCTCTTTTAAAAAGACATAGATCGATAGGGCCTCATAATCTATTGAGATGCCGAAATATTTACTTTTGGAAGGGTTCTATTGTTTTATGAATTGAATATTCTTCGGCCTGAGGACTAATTTTGGCTGGATGATTGGATATTTATCCGGATTTTTGCACCATCTGTACTCATTTAATGCCTCTTTAATAATATTGGCTAATTGTGAATTATCCTTTGTATAATAGAAGAAATTGTTTTTGATTCCTTCTTCTGTGAGGAATTGTCTCAACTCCTTCAAACGCAGACCTTCATAATTTGTAGGGTCAATTCCGTGTTTGATCAATTTAGTTTCATCCGGTTCAAGGAACTGGATGTGTTTCGGATATAGATCAATAAAGCAGTATTTCGCCAAAGCCTCTATAGAGGATACCATACCCATTACGGTGTTATAGACTTTGGCCTCTGCCCTGGTTACATTGACATTTAACAATTCCTCAAGGTTTTTATTTGATATTCTTTTCTTTTTGTCCAATATTTCCTTCTTCTTATCATACATTATTAGCCGCAACGGATATTTCGGATTTTCCCTTGATTGAAAATAATAAGTGCCGGGGAATTTAGGATCTTCATCCGGATCATAAATTCTTCCTGATTTAGTGAGACCTTTAAGATCATTCAGGTAGTTGTGTTTTAAATCACTATATAAATCAATGGCCACGTGAAATTCTGCTAAGTTAAATGCTATATTATATTCTTTCACAATATCATTTCTGACACTAACCACTTCCTCGTATGATAAGGGGTTATCCCAAGAAGAAAAAAACTTGATGGTTATATTGGGAAGGAAAAAGTTGTATTCGATATCCTCAGTATCAGCGTCGATTTTAGATCTGTCAGTGTATACTAAGATTTTATTCAATGTCTTGCTATGCCTGTATTCAAGG
>PVMS01073483.1_pt1 | contig 12355 bp, 10 predicted proteins | sample 1853461 | NCBI WGS metagenome assembly PVMS01 (sample SAMN08582032, study PRJNA380276) | Marine sediment metagenome, whole genome shotgun sequencing project. | isolation source: ocean sediment barecode stripped | collected 2017
ACAAAAAAGTCCGCCGTCGTTGCCCGAGTTTCACGTTGAAATGGCTTGCTGTCCTCACTTGCAGGCTCGATGACACGAGACGACATAAAGCTGATGACCTGCCGCGTTGCTCGACCGGCCTCGTACAGCGCCGTAGCGTCCAGGTACGTCATTTGCTCGGGTGGCTCGTTAGGATCGTCGTACGCTTCGTTCGGGTCCCAATTATCGACACGAACGTAGTGGAGTTGGCCAGACTTCTCCGGAATAGGATTGCCGCTCATGACGTACTGAATAGTCACGATCGTCATACACGCGCCAATACCGATGCCAATTGCAGCAACCATCAGCGCACTCAACGCCGGATTCGCTTTGATACTCAAGGCGCCGAGGCGTAGATAATATCGAAACATACAGTTCTCCTGAGCCGCCTACCCGGCGACCGCCGCAAGATGCAAATCAGCAAGGCCGTCGCTGACGGAACCATCACGAACGAAAATATTGCGTTTCGCCCGCGTGGCCAAGGCCAGTTCGTGCGTAACCATTATGATCGTGGTGCCGCTTGAGTTAATTTCATCCAGCAAATCCATGACGCTGTCCGCCATCTGCGTATCCAGATTTCCAGTGGGTTCATCCGCAAGCAGAAAGCGCGGTTCGCCAGCAAGCGCGCGTGCAATGGCGACTCGCTGTTGTTGTCCGCCCGATAGCTGCGCCGGCATATGCTCGAGCCTGGATGCCAGGCCAACCCGCTCAAGACTGTCTACAATTCGTTTTTTTCGCTCCGCCGCTTTGAAGCCGCGATAGCGCAATGGCACATCGACGTTGTCGAAGATATTGAGTTCGGGTATCAGATTAAAACTCTGAAAAATGAAGCCGATTTTCTGATTGCGAAACTTCGAGCGTTCTCTGTCATTCAGTTTTGAGATATCTCGACCATCAAGCTCGTAGGTGCCGCCAGTCAGATCCTCAAGCAGGCCCGCGATATTCAAGAGGGTAGTTTTGCCGGAACCTGGGGGCCCGGTAACCGACATGAATTCGCCCTCGTCGACGGTGAGTGAAAACTCTCGCAATGCGTGTGTCTCAACGGTATCGGTGCGATAGATCTTCGAGACATTCTTCATTTGCAACATGTTGTAGCTCCTGATTGAGGCTTTAATCGGTAAGCAGAACCGTGTCGGCACTGCGGAATGGATCCAGATTTGAAATTACGATGGTGTCGCCCTGATTAAGACCGGCGACAATTTCAACGGCACCGAGACTTCTGGCGCCAACTTCGATGGCGCGCCGCTCCGCGAGGCCCTCGGAATTCAGAACATAGGTCACGCGGCCAGCACCGCTATCCAGAAACTGCCCGCGTTGTACAATCAAAACGTCGTTGTATTCGGCCAGCAGTATGCGAGTGGTCAGGCGCTGGTTTTGGCGCAGGTTGGTAGGACCCGTTTCGCTAAAGCGAATGCGGGCGTTAACTTGATTGTTCAGAATCTCGGGAGATACGGCGACCAACACTCCGGAATACGTGTCACCACCGATCATGATTTCGGTCTGCATGCCTACATCAAGATCATCGGCATAACTTTCCGGAATCTGAGCATCGATCTCGAAGCGAGTCAGGTCGACAACGGCCATAATCGGTGTGTCTACGCCAACGGCCATTTTCTGATCGACCAGCAGGTCGCCAACAATGCCGCTGACGGGCGATTTAATGGCAAGATCATCGACGCGCCGCTGCAAATTCCTGACCAATAGAACTTGCCTGTTGAGTTCGAGCTCACTGGCGCGAATTTCGAACGCGAGCCGCTCATCAAACAAATCTGCATCTGCGACCGCATGCCGATGTGAAACCTTCGCGTTTTGAAGATCATCCTGAGCTTTCTCATAGTCGATCACTGAGATGACACCAAGCTCATAAGCCTGGTCGGCGCGGCGCTTTTCGCGGTCCGCTGCGGTAAGAGAAACGTCAGCAAGATCGGCCGACTTTCGTTTTTCCAATGCCAGCTGGCGAGACTCAATTCGCTGCCGCTCCAGTTCAACCTGGCGCTGTTCGAGCGACGATTCCGCTTGCTCCAGAAGACTTGCCAGATCCGGGCTATCGACGACTGCTACGACCTGACCTTCAATGACGCGCTCGCCTGCATCCACGTTCAAGGTGATCGTTCCGGGCGCTGTTGAATAGAGCGTCGGACTTACCGCCGCAACGACTCGTCCCTGCACTGAAACATCTCGCACCAGGTCGCCGCGCGTCACGGTAGCGACACGAACGCGGTCGAAAGGAATGGAAATGGTGGCGTTGGCCCAACGCTGAAACAGAGGCGCTGCCAACCATGCCAGAACGATAATGACCAGCAAAGCACCGCCTGCAGCCAATTGCTGCTTGCGCTTGCTCGGTGGTTCAAGGCGAATGTCTTGCCCTGATGTGTCCTCGATTTTCAGTTTAGTCCCCTGCTACACGCCCTACGCCGCCACGTATTCAGGCGGTTTAAGTCTTAGATGCGTTAACAGTGGTTTTCGTTTACAGCATTTTCAAAGTATTCAGGAAGGCGACCGTCGGCCTATTGACCCAGTTGGGCGGATAAGGCCTTGAAGAACGCGAGCTGCAACGCCCAGTCAGTCACAGTACTCGCGGCTTCACGCGCGCTGTGTTGGGCGATAACGATATCGTTTTCAGGATCAATATGGATCGCCTGGCCGAAAATTCCGGACGCAGCAAAGGTCCCCTCGCCTCGCAGCCACCAGAGATACCCATAACGATCCATACCTTGCGATGGTGTCACGGATTCCGCCATCCAGCCTTCGGGTAGGACTCGGGTTCCGTCTCGCAATTGCCCATCTCGCAGCACAAATAATCCGATTCTCCCGTAGTCCCGCAGCGTGGCGTTGAGGCTACTGCCACCGAATTCGCCGCCGCCCGGCTCGCTTAGGTTCCAGACTGCGTCGAACTCCATGCCAAACGGCTGCCAGATTTTCTCGCTGAGATAGGTCGATAAGTTATTGCCAATAGCCGAGCGCAATAAGGTGCCTACAAGATTGGTTTCCGCGGTGTTGTAGTTAAAGACCTCGCCCGGCGCGGCAAATCGGGGTTTGTCCCGCAGCTGTTCGTAGATACTCAAGGTATCCCATTTGATCGTGTTGATATCCGACTCCGGATCCGCGTAGTCCTCGTCCCACTGCACACCTGACGACATCTGCATTAGATTCCGGATAGTCACATCGTCGTAGGACGAATTCTTGAGCCGCGGCAGGTAGTCACTGACTTTTTCGTCCACGCTCTCTATATAGCCATCCTGAATAGCCGCCCCAACCAGCAAAGACGTTACTGACTTGGCCACCGAAAAAGAAATCCAGCCACTTTCAGCCGAATTCCCAAGCTCGTAGCGCTCATAAACGATAGCGCCATCTTTAATGACCAACAATCCGGCAACATTGTGTGCGCGGATGTAGTCGTCGAGTGTTACTACGACATCCTCGTATACGAATACGAAGTCTGAAAGATCAGACTTCTTCTCTGGCAAGGAGTACGGATCCGCTCCGGCGTATACTGAACGCGTCCAGGCCAGTTTCTCCATGTTGCGAAAACCAGCCACTTTCTGGGCGGTATCCCAAAACAGAATATTGTAGATGTCACCGAAATGGGCCTCATCATCGGCCGGATCGATATACGGTGCGTCGCCGCATGCGTCGGACATGCCGATAAACGCAAGAAGCACGAGAAACGGGCCTGGAAAGGCATTTTCGGAACGCATCAGTCGGTCACCCGTCCAATTGCTTTACAAATCTTGTCAATAACATACGTAAGCTTGTCTTTAAACGCTTTATAATTTACCGGATGAACGCAGTCACACCATTAGTCCACCCGTCTGAAGCTGTAATTCGCTTCGAAGATATCGAGCGCGTCTATCATATGGGCGGTGAAACGATCTATGCGCTACGTGGCGTCAACATGACAATAGCGCCTAATGAGTATACGGCGGTGATGGGGTCATCGGGCTCTGGAAAGTCAACAATGATGAATGTCATTGGCTGCCTCGACTCGCCTACGAAAGGCAGTTATTGGCTGAACGGAAAACTCGTATCGGCCATGAACGACAAGCAGCTTGCTGGCGCTCGAAATCAGGAGATAGGTTTCGTTTTTCAGACGTTCAATCTTCTTGCCCGCATGACCGCACTACACAATATCGAAGTACCGCTTATTTACTCCGGTATGAAGCGCAAGGAACGCCAGGAAAGAGCCCGTCATGCCCTCGAAACCGTTGGGCTCGCAGATCGCATGTTGCACCGGCCGTCCGAAATGTCGGGCGGTCAAAGACAGCGCGTTGCCGTAGCGCGTGCTCTGGTAACGGAACCCAGCATTCTCCTGGCAGATGAACCTACAGGGAACCTGGATTCCACGACCGGCAGAGAAATCTTGAGTTTGTTCGACAGTCTGCATGCGGCTGGCAACACCATAATTATTGTTACGCATGAGCAAGACGTTGCGGCCCACGCGAATCGCGTGATTCGACTTAGCGACGGTGAAATCACCAGCGATAGACCATCAGGAGTAAATGTATGAGCAAAGCGTGGATGCTGTTTGCACCCGTCCTTCTTGTAGCTTGCGGCGAGAAGCAGGCAACTGCTCCGACCTATAGCACTGCGTCGGTAGAGCGTGCATCCATCAGTGTGTCAGTGGGCTCATCCGGCTCTGTTGAGCCGCTGGCGAAAGTCGATGTCAAATCAAAAGCGTCAGGAGAGGTTCTCGAATTACTCGTTGAAACCGGTGACTACGTTGCGGAAGGTCAGTTGATGGTGCGCATCGATCCGAGAACGGTTCGCAATCGACTCGCGCAGGCGGAGGCAGGCTTGAAGGCAGCGCTTTCACGTCAACAGATCTCTGTAACACAAATGATTCGAGCCGATTCATTGGTGGAGCGTGGCACATTTACGGAAATCGACCGTGAACAAGCCGCTCTTGAGCTCGCCAATGCCGAAGCGCAAGTGGTTAGCGCCGAGGTTGACGTCGAAAACGCACGCATCGCCGTGGACGACACCGACATTCGGGCGCCTATAAGCGGCACGGTCATCGCCAAACCGGTAGAGAAAGGCCAGGTGATTTCATCACCGACGCAGGATTTCGCAGGCGGCACTATTTTGATGACGATGGCGGACTTGAGTGCTGTGCAGATCCGAGCGTTGATTGATGAAACTGACATCGGCAAGGTGCAAGCTGGCATGATCGCTGAAGTCACCGTCGCCGCATATCCGAACCAGCCTTTCCCTGGTGAGGTGATCAAGATCGAACCGCAAGCAGTCGTTGAACAAAACGTAACCATGTTCGCAGTGCTGATCTCTATTCAAAATCAGGATGGTCTGCTGAAGCCCGGCATGAATTCCGAGGTTGAGATTTCGATTGCGGAACGTATCAATGTCAGGTCGCTACCGGTTATGGCGTTGCGTACGGAACGCGACATTGGCCCTACCGCCGGATTAATAGGCATGAGCGAATCTGACATTCGCCGTGCGATTGCCGGTGGTGGCAATAAGGCCGCCGACACGGAACCGGCGAACGGACCACAAACTATCAATTTGGGCGGGCGAACGATCGAGTTGCCCGAAGGTGTCGACGCCGACCAATTTCGCGCCATCATGAACAAGCGCCGCGCCGGGACAACGCTTAGCGCGGAAGAACAAAAAATCGCGCAACAGGTGCTCTCGAATGCCGGCTTCACCGGTGGTGGTGGCGGTTCTGGTGGCGCGGGTGGCAGGGGTGGTGAAGGTCGTGACGGTGCTGGTGGCGGATCGCCGCCCACGGGCCCGGACTACCGTTTTGGCGGTGACTTTTGGGTCGTGGTTAAAGAAGCTGATGGTGACACACGAATCGAAAACGTGAAGGCCGGTCTTACTGATCTTGATCGCGTTGAGATTATTTCCGGCTTGAACGAAACCGATGAGGTACTCATATTGCCAAGCGCACACCTGGTCGAGACTCAGGAACAACTGCAGCAGTTTATCAACCGGCGTGTTGGCGGCGTGCCAGGAATTAACTAGGACCTTACTATGCTAATCGGTGAAACAATATTAATTGCACTGCAGTCAATTCGCGGCAACTTGTTTCGCGCCGCGTTGACGATGCTCGGCATCGTAATTGGCGTCGCCGCCGTTATTACGATGGTTGCGCTGGGCACGGGCGCGCAACAGGCAATTGACGAGCAAATGGAAGCATTGGGCGGCGATATTCTGTCAGTCAGCTCTTCGAGTTGGTTCAGCCGTGGCGTGGCACGTAATCAAAATACGTTGACCACCAGTGATGCTGACGCCCTTGCACGTGAGTCCACTTATTTCGATGGCATCGTTCCCGAGATCGATGGTCGGCAACAGATCAAGTATGGCAATCAGAACGCGAACCTCACGATACTCGGTACAACGCCAAATTATCCCGAAGTACACCTGTACAGTGTCGCGGCAGGTCGAATGTTTAATGAAGGTGACGACTCTGCAAGGCGCCGCGTTGCAGTCCTCGGCAGCGAAATACCCGGCATGTTTGATACGACCGCCGCCGGCATGATTGGACGCAAGATTCAGATTCGCTCGATCTCATTCGAGGTCATAGGCGTACTCGAGTCGAAGGGATCATCAGGTTGGAGAAACCCGGATGACGATATCTGGGTGCCGTTGCGCACAGCGCAATTTCGCGTTGCCGGAGACGACCATGTCGAGAACATCAGCGTAAAGGTTCGCGACGGACAGCCTGTTGAGCTAGCCATGGTTGATATAGAAAGAATATTACGCCGTGAACACGGCATTCTACCCGGAGCCGACAACGATTTTGCGATCATGGATCGCAAGCAGTTTTCGGAATCTCGTAAGGAAGCGACCGAAGTATTTACTTACCTGCTCGCCGGCATCGCCGGCGTTAGCCTTCTCGTCGGCGGCATCGGCATCATGAATATCATGTTAGTGACAGTTACCGAGCGAACCCGTGAAATTGGCATACGCAAGGCCATGGGCGCGACCAACGGCAACATCATGTTGCAGTTCTTGGTTGAGGCGATGACTTTGTGCCTGATTGGCGGCGGCCTTGGACTCGCAGTGGGTGCTGGTGCGTCCTATTTGGCGTCCGAATTTGCTGGCTGGCAAACGCAGGTATCGTCGACATCTGTGATCACCGCATTTACCTTCAGTGCAGTGGTTGGGCTAGTCTTCGGTATGTGGCCTGCAAAGCGGGCGGCCAGTCTCGATCCGATCGACGCGTTGCGATACGAGTAACGCAACGGCCACACTAGCGATTTTGCATTAACGGTTTTGCATCAACGATTTTGCATCAACAATTCGCGACCTCGTACTCCCAATAACGCGACAACAAACTATTGAATCGACTGATGTAGCCGTCGCCATCGTCAATTGTGTTCTGGACTGCCGGATCCAATGCCGCAAGATCTAATTCAAGCCGAAACGACTCTCGTTCGGTGTGGCATACGTACAGAGCGCCGATGCCATCAAATTCGTAGCCATCACCGCTGTCGACACCAATTAGACGTGGATCCCCATTCGCAACGAGATACCCAATACGCGTGACGACGTCGTCTTCTTCAATCCACGCCACTACTTGCTCTGCAGGAGCGGTAGATTCGGCGGCTGGGCCAAATCCGGCCGGAAACTCATCGCGGCCCGTACCTAAACGCCAGATACGTTTCAGATCGTCAGTCCAGATGTAGTTGCCGCGACGCATCATGACCACGCTGCCGTCAGGATAGAGCAATTGGTGACCACGAATCTCGCGGTCCTTGATTTTGTTTGGCCACCCCACGACGGTTATCGGGTCTCCAGCCTTGATCGACTTGATCGCCTCGTCGAAGCCCAGGCGTTGAGCGTCACGTGGGTCTTCGGTCATCAGGACCCATTTTTCGATGTTACCGTCGTCGTTGGTCACGTCGATGGCGTATTGACTGTGTGGAAAACCATAGCGCGCGGCAGTCACGGTGCCTGTGATCGTCACGGTCGTCTTGCCATCGTAAACAACAGGATTGTGGTGCGCGGCAGCGAGTAACGGCGTGAAGAGAAATACGACCGTAAGTCGCGCGGCGTTTATCAAGGTCCTGCTCCCGGCTATTGTTTATTGCAGGCCAGGGTGAAACTGCATATGACACTCTTCGCAAGGTGGATAGAGAATATCGCCCGCGGCATACATCGCATCCACATCTTTATCCTCTGCCGCTTTGCGCGCGTCAGTCCCGGCTTCAATCAGTCTATCAGCAAATGCCTGCCAATCCGGACTCGCGGCCCATTGTTGGTCATTGGGACCGGTTCCGCCGTCCTTTATTTCAGTTGCTGTTTCGATCACGGTATCGGCCGCGTCAATAAACACCTGCCAATCATCATCCGTCTGCGGATCATCGATGCCCCACAGCGTATTCGTCGCCGGTGCGATAATGGAAATCATCACATCGTTGACGCTATCTGGAATAACAGGTGCTGGTTCGTCGCCAGACACGTTGGCTACGAAAAAGAAACTCAAAGACGTAAGCAGAACTTTTTTCATGCACTTTTTTATCACGCGTCCGCGGAGAAAATCATTCGGGTTTGTACTTACGCCTTGTGAGCATAAATATCGATAATTTTGACTTTCCTTCCATTTTGTTCATCAGTCACCGAATGCAGCAAGGACGTGCAAGGTCCCGACGAATTGACTGCTCGAATGACCGGGCGTTTAATGGCTACAACGCTTAGTACAGGGGGAACACCATGAGAACACTGAATTCTCAAGCAACCGTTATCACGGCCGTAGCAGCGGTGGTTTTAACACTATCCATTTCCGGCGCGCACGCTCAGGGCACCAGAGTGCTGGAAGAAATCGTCGTCACCGCAGCCTATCGTGAACAAGGACTGCAAGACGTACCCGTTTCTATCTCCACAGTCTCCGGAGACACCCTGACTGAAGCGGCGCTGCAGAAAGCCGAAGACATTCAGTTCCTGGTGCCCAATTTCACGTTGACCGAAACCGGCATTGGCACCAATGCATTCATTCGCGGCATCGGCTCTGGCATTAACCAGGCTTTTGAGCAGTCCGTCGGCATCTATGTCGACGGCGTTCACTTTGGGCGCGCGCAGCAGTGGCGATCACCGTTTCTCGACGTCGAACGCGTCGAAGTCTTGCGAGGCCCGCAGTCCATTTTATTCGGCAAGAATTCGGTCGCCGGTGCCGTCAACATCACAACGGCGAGACCGACTGACGAGTTTGAAGGCAGCGTTCTGGTATCCAATGAGTTTGAAAACAACGAAACGATAGTCGAAGGCGTAATTTCCGGCGCGTTCACCGATCGATTCAGGGGTCGCCTGGCCGTGCGCGCACGCGAAGGCGATGGCCACATGACAAACGCCACCTTGAATCAGGACGAGCCGAACAGAGAAGACTGGACGGTCCGAGGTACGATTGAATTCGACATTTCCGACAATTTCATGGCAACCCTCAAAGCCGAAGTCGGCGAATTCGACGTTAGCGGTCGTCATATTGAAATTATTAACGAGCAACCGTCAGTTCACCCGGCCCCAGGGTTCAACGGGAACGAATACAACCAGATCCTGCAGGCCTTCGGTGGAGACCCGAGCACCGGCAATGTCGTGCAGGATGAGGTGCGATCCTCGAACGGCGATTTCAGCAACAACGAGTTGAGTAATTTTGTGTTGACCCTGGATTGGGCCATGGGTGAGCACGATCTCAAGTCGATAACGGCATTCTCGGCCTTCGAATACGACGAATTCTGTGACTGTGACTTCACGGGTACGAATGTTTTTGGTGCGGCGTTGCAGGAATCGTATGATCAGTTCAGCCAGGAATTCCGACTGTCATCACCCTTAGGCGGTTCGTTCGACTACATCGCGGGTTTGTATTATCAGACCAGCGACCATGATTTCGCCGATCAAATTATCTTTAGCGACGATTCCGTATTGGTTCCGATTGGCAATATATTATCACCACCGAGCGCGCCGGGCGCGGGCGATGGCGCTGGCGATCAGATTGCAGGTACGATGGCCGACCGCGTCGCGACAGTGGACTCTGACGTCATTTCCGCGTTCTTACAATTGAATTTCAACGTTAGCGATACGTTTACGATTCAAGTCGGTGGCCGCGTTACTAAGGACGAGCGTGACGGATTCCGAAACCTGACGATTGTCAAAGATGACGGCTCGCCTCTACCTTTGACACAATTCGGGGCACCCGTTGTCTGGGCCGGCCTGCTGGATATCACGTCGTCTAATCTCAACAATCCTCTCTATGGAGGAACCGGCGCTTTCCTCGTATCTACATTAGGAGCGTTGCCGGTTGAAGGCTCGCGGGACGAAACCAAGTTCTCACCCGAAGTGAAACTCGTCTGGGACTCAAGCGATAACACGATGTATTACTTGAGTTGGTCGGAAGGATTCAAGTCCGGCAGCTACGATTTCCGGGCCAATAACAAGGGTCTTGCAGTCGACATGGCCTCGTCTTTCGAGTTTGACGATGAGGAAGCGAGCAGTTTCGAGCTTGGCGGCAAATTCGTAATGGCTGGCGGTAGATTCGAGCTAAATGCTGCAGCGTTTCTTACGGAATTCGACGATCTTCAGATATCGATTTTCGATGGCGGTCTGGGTTTCAATGTCGGTAACGCGGCGTCGGCAGAAATTAAGGGCGTTGAATTAGACATACGATGGGCAGCAACCGACAACTTGACCATCACCGGTGGTGTGGCATTTACGGACTTCAAATTTACGGATTTTACGAATGGCCAATGCTATTTCGGCAAACCGCCTGACAGTGTGGAAAATGGCATACCACGTTGCGACTACACCGGAAAATCGAATCAAATGGTGTCCGAAACTCAGGGTAATTTGACGTTTGACTACCGACAGCCCTTCGGCAATGCGCTACAATTCAGTGGCAGGTTTGACGTGTTCTACACCAGCGAATACGACGCTTCCGCAACATACGATCCGGCGCTGGTACAAGACGGTTACTCGATGTTCAATTTACGGCTTGCGATAGGTTCCGAAACAGGAAGCTGGCAAGTCGCCGTTCTCGCCAAAAACATCACTGACGAGAAGATCCTGAGCTTCGGTGGCGACACACCGTTGTCTGGCAGTATATTCCTGGCCAAATCCAACTACGCGTTCTACGGACCCGGCAGAACCCTGACTGCGCAGGCGATATTCCGATTTTAATCAAGGCCACCTGTCGACTCTGTCGGCAGGTGGCTTTTTACGCCTTAAGATTTTGCGCAAAGATGATAGACCTGGTACTGCCAGCGCAGCGGCCAGAATACCAATGCCAATGCCTGCAATGCACGCAATGGCGCAGCAAGCCAGCCGTTCATTGAAATCCAGCGCCAGGACAACACGTGCAGGTCTTTCCATTTCTTTGTAACGTTGAGTCCAGCCTGCTGAAACAGGCTTTCCCATTCCTCCAGTGTTCGCACAACTTCCTTGGCGTCCTTCTGATTGGTGCCACCGAAAAGCCGTAATTTGCGGGTCAGGAAGTCTGCGTTCGGCACCAGGATAAGAAATCTGGCATCCGGCTTGGCCACTCGCGCCATTTCTTTCAGGGCCACGACCGGTTCCACGAAATGCTCCAGTGAACCAAGACAGCTCAACAAGTCAAACTGCGCGTCGTCGAATGGGAGGTGTTCCGCCGGCACCGCATGAAAGTCTCCGTCCGGCATGTGCCTTTCGCAGTATTCGATCGCACGTTCCGACAGATCGACACCAGCAACCCTCGCACCATTACTCAGACACACGTGCAACCACTCGCCTAAACCGCAAGCGATGTCGAGTACCGCCTCGTCACTACTGATCTTCACTATCTTCGCAAGTTTTCTAAGGTGTGCCGTCCCCTGTAACGGTTTGTTGGCGTCCGCATAGTAGACATCGTCGTAGAACGACTTCATGTCTTCCAAATCCGGGTTTTTATCGGTCATCTATTTCAGTACCTTTTCAATGCACTGCTCCACCTGTGCACAATAGCGGTCCCATGAAAATTGACGCGCGAATTCTCGTGCCGAGCCGCGCATGTTGCCGCGCACGACACGAGTTATCGCATCGCCAAAACCTGCATAGTCACCCGTATCGACGAGCGCTCCGTTGACACCCTCGACAACGGCATCGCTCACCCCGCCGCAGTCGAACGCGACGGTCGGCGTACCGTGCACCGCAGCCTCCACAGCAACCATACCGAAACCCTCTACGTCTCCGCGCATCTCGATCAGGGGAAATACGAATGCATCGGCAGCCGCATAGAGAACGGCGAGATTATCGTCGTCGGCGTGGCCCAGTAATTTCACTTGCTCGCTGACGCCTTGCTTTGCAATAGCCGCTTCGATCCTCGCGAGCACAGACTCTTTCGGACGATTGAGTGCATTCGAAGGCTCGCTACCGG
>PVMS01028379.1_pt1 | contig 12354 bp, 13 predicted proteins | sample 1853461 | NCBI WGS metagenome assembly PVMS01 (sample SAMN08582032, study PRJNA380276) | Marine sediment metagenome, whole genome shotgun sequencing project. | isolation source: ocean sediment barecode stripped | collected 2017
GGGCCAAACGGGCGCTGGAGGTCGTTGACCGGCTCGGCTGTGGTGAGCGTATGCTGGAAAAGGGTGTTTTCCCAACGAATGCCGGTCAGGTCCCGCTTATCGATTTCATCGATTAAATATTCTTCTGCATAATATTGTTGCAGGTTGATAAAGCCCGGGAATTGCTGATCTTCCTCTTCCAGCATATTAAAGCCGTAGACCGGTTCTTTTTCATCGCCAAAAAACACCTTGCCCAGATTCCAGGTAACACCCTTTTCCAGCATACGCTCACCACAGCCGAGCCGGTCAACGACCTCCAGCGCCCGTTTGGCCCAGCAAATCGCGCGTGAACCAATGCTGACCTTGTTGTCATCATCGAGAATGATATTGGGGATGCCGTGCAGATCCAGGTCCAGGCCCATGGCCAATCCGATGGGACCCGCGCCGACGATGATAACCGGCACCCGCGTGCGTTCACCTGAATCGAGCTCGAGTGGCCTTGTGAATGGGTAGGTCTGGCGAATGCCGCGCATCTTACTCGCCGGCTTCGAGGTCGCGCCACATGTCGGCATCCCGTTCCGCCGTCCAGATACGCGGGTCGACAGTCCCGCCGGCTTCATCAAAAGCGCGGCTGATATCGAAGGGCAGACAATGGTCGAAAATCACCCAGTGGCCGAAATCCGGTTTCAGGCGGGCGTAGGTCTGGGCATAGATTTCATTGAGGTTTTTGCCTTCTGCGCGACCTTGCTTGACCGATTCGAACATATTCTTCAGGAATGCCCGGGTGCCATCGATGGCTTCCTTGCACATTTGGGGCGTGGTCAGCGCATCACCGCGCCCGGGTACCAGTGCGACCGGGTTTAGTGCAGCCAGCCGCTCCAGTGTTTGTGGCCAGTCGCTCAAATAGGCGTCGCCGGTATAGGGTGTTGCACCATATTCCACCAGGTCGCCGCTGAACAGCACCTTTTCTTCCGGTAGCCATGCGACCGTGTCGCCTTTGGTATGGCCGCGGCCGAGTTGTATCAGCCTGACTTCGCGCTTGCCCATCCAGATGCTCATCTCGCCTTTGAATGTCATGGTCGGCCAGGTTAGCCCCGGTACCGATTCGACACCGCTGAACAGGCGCGGAAAGCGTTCGAGTTCCGATTTGAAATCCTGTTCACCACGTTCAACGATCAGGTCGTAGGTATCCTGGCTGGAGATGATCTCATCCGGCTCATAACCTGAAGCCCCCAACACGCGAACCGCGTGGTAATGGCTCATGACAACATATTTGATCGGTTTATCCGTCACGGTACGAATTTTTGCGATGACATCACGCGCCATGATCGGCGTTGCCTGCGCATCGATCACCATGACGGAATCATCACCAATCACAATACCGGTATTGGGGTCACCTTCTGCCGTGTAAGCATAGAGGCCATCTGCGAGTTTGGTAAAAGAGATCTGTTTTTCTTCCAGGTCTGCCTGGGAGGCAAATTTCTTGGTCATAAGAATTCCAAATGTTTATTGTGCTGCAACAATAATGCCAAATTGAAGCGATAAAAGCAGTCCACACGAAAGAGGACACGTAGCCCGGGCTAGGGCAGACATGAATGTCAGCGCGTGCGTTTATCAACCACACGCACAGCTTTGCCTTCAGAGCGAGGCACACCCCCTTCCCGGCGCAATTCGATGATCGAACTCACACCAATGTATGATTTGATATTGTGCACGAGCTTGCCTGCAACGACAGCCTGCTCTGCATCGGAAAGAGCGTTATGTTTGGGAGCCAGTTCGACCAGAACCCGCAGTTTGTCCATTTGTTTTTCGGTATACAGCTCAATCTGGTAGTGAGGTGAGCACTCTTTCAATTTGAGTATCTCCTCTTCGATCTGGGTCGGGAATACATTCACTCCGCGGATGATCATCATGTCGTCGCTGCGGCCTGTGATCTTGTCCATGCGGCGCATGCTGCGCGCGGTGCCGGGTAATAAGCGCGTCAGATCGCGCGTCCGGTAGCGGATGATGGGCAGTGCTTCCTTGCTTAACGAGGTGAAAACCAGTTCGCCGTGCTCGCCGTCGGGTAGCACTTCACCGCTGACAGGGTCTACGATTTCGGGATAAAAATGATCTTCCCATATCGTTGGCCCGTCCTTGGTTTCAATGCATTCGCATGCCACACCGGGGCCGATGACTTCAGATAAACCAAAGATGTCAATCGCATCAAGGCCGCAACGGCTTTCTATTTCCCGTCGCATGGCATCGGTCCAGGGCTCGGCGCCAAAGAGGCCAACCCTGAGTGAAGATGACTCCGGATCAAGACCCTGCCGGTCAAACTCATCGGCAATATTCAACATGTAAGAAGGCGTGGACATGATGATGGTTGGTTGGAAATCCTGGATCAGTTGCACCTGCTTTTCAGTCTGGCCACCCGACATCGGGATAACGGCTGCACCGAGGCGCTCGGCCCCGTAATGTGCGCCTAAACCGCCGGTAAACAGGCCATAGCCATAGGCCACATGCACGATATCGCTTTTGCTGCCACCTGCTGCGCGCATGGAACGCGCACAGACATCGGCCCACATGTCGATATCATTTTGCGTGTAAGTCACGACCGTTGGTTTGCCGGTGGTACCGCTGGAGGCATGGATTCGAACCACGTCATCCATGGGCACTGCGGTCAGACCGAAAGGATAATTCTTACGTAGATCCTGCTTGGCTGTGAGTGGAAATTTGCCCAGGTCGGCCAGGGATTTCAAATCCGAGGGGTGTACGCCCTTGTCATCAAAGATTTTCCGGTAATAGGCAACATTGTCATAGGCGTGCTGCAGGCTCCATTGCATCCGTTGAAGTTGCAGCGCTTGCAATTCATCCAGGCTGGCTTTTTCAATGGGTTCAAGTTCCTGGTGATTTATGTTGCTCATAAGCTGTCCTTGATCGGTCCTATTTCAGACTGTATCCACTGTGCGTCAAATGACTCTGATTCTGTAACCGCCCGGTGGCTCTTGTCAGTGACCGAGAACCCGTAGGCAAAACCCAGGTTTGCCAGCATGGCGAACAGGGTCGGGTAACGATAGGGGAAGATTGGCTTGTCAAATCCGAATAATGTGACCCACACGGTTGGCCCCAGCATGACCAGGATCAGCGCTGCGGCCAGCCCTGCATAACCACCGGCCAATGCACCGCGGGTAGTGAACTTCCGCCAGTACATGGATAAGAACATGACCGGGAAATTCACACTGGCGGCAATGGCCAGTGCAATCAGTGCCAGCACAGCGACATTCTCACCTTCGAGCAGGATGGCCAGACTCATCGTAGTTAAGCCGATGACCAATGTCGTAATGCGGGAAATTTTTAATTCCGTGTCCCTGTCGGCATCGCCATTGCAGATGACATTGGCGTAGATGTCATGCGAAACCGCGGCGGCGGCAGATAAAGTCAAACCTGATACGACGGCGAGGATGGTGGCGAAAGCCACGGCCGATATAAAACCAAGAAACAGATCGCCACCAATGACCATGGAAAGGTGCACTGCAGACATATTACTGCCACCGATAAGACTGCCTTCTGCTGTCAGGAATTCGGGGTTATTGGTGACGTAGACGATCGCGCCAAGGCCGATAATAAATATCAAGCTTTGGAAATAACCAATAAAACCGATGGCGTAAGCTACCGAACGCCTTGCCTGCAGCGCATCGGGTACGGTGAAAAAGCGCATCAGTACGTGGGGCAGACCAGCGGTGCCAAACACAAATGCCAGTCCGATTGAAATGACCGTGATGATATCGGTGAACATCACACCCGGAGCCATGATAGCCGGCCCTTTCGGGTGTTCATTAACCGCAGCGGTGATCAGTGCGCTAAAATCCCAATGCATCATGGACATGACACCAAAACCGATGATGGTGCCACCTATGAGCAGCAGGACGGCTTTGATGGTTTGAATCCAGGTGGTTGCCAGCATGCCGCCAAACATCACATACAGCGTCATTAGTACGCCTACCATCACCACGGCCACCTCATAGGGTAAGCCGAACAGAATCTGAATCAATGCGCCGGCACCTACCATTTGCGCGAGCAGGTAGGGAATCGCGACCGCCAGGGACCCGATTGCCGACATGGTCCTGACCGGCTTGCGCTCCAGGCGAAAGGCAACCACATCAGAAAATGTGTACTGGCCAAGGTTGCGCAAGCGCTCTGCGACCAGGAATAAAATGACGGCCCAGCCCAGTGTTCCGCCGATGATGAACAATATGGCGTCCATGCCGGTGCTGTAAACCAGTGCGGTGACACCCAAAAAGGTCGCAGCCGACATAAAATCGCCGGCGATGGCGAGACCGTTTTGCATTCCACCGATACTTTTTCCTGCAGCATAGAAATCCGCCCGTGTCTTGGTGCGTTTGGATGCCCATACGGTAATGGCCAGGGTGATGCCCACAAACAGGAAAAACATCAGGATCGCGGTAACATTCATGATTTTCCCCCGGCCTGGACGGTAGCAATTATTTTTCTTTCCAGGGGTACAAAATAGTTGTTGGAAAGCCACACATAGATCAGTGTGATGATGAAAGTTGTACCCAGAATTCCGTATCCCATCGCGACACCAAACGGTACAACGCCACCCTCAAATACCGGTTGGGCAAGCACCGCGGGAGCGTAAACTGACAAAAGCCCGAATACGAGATAAAGGCCCAGCAGCAATGTTAGAAACGACCACGATACCCTGCGGCGAACCTTCACCAGTTGCTGGAAATCCTTATTACTCATAATTTCTTTATCGAGTTGCGATTGCATATGCATTACTTCCCTGGTTTGGCTGGTACACTAATGATATGACCTCGTCACAAAAAACCAGCCGTAGTCGTGATCTTGGCTTACCCGATATTCGCTTCGGAGATCCCAGTGCTTTTGGTGACCCCGTCTGGCTGGAAGGCCTGACACAGCTGTGCCGATGCATTGGCTCGCCAGCATTTGAATCATGCCTGCTCAAGTTACTGAACAAGGTAACCCCTGTCGATCACTGTGTCGTGTTTACCTTCGGGGAAAGTGGTGCGGGACACCTTTTTACCCATGGACGGATGCCGGTTGCAGAGGCCCAGCAACTGGCCAATGACTATGTCAGGAATTTTCATGAACAGGACCCCAACTTTCAACAGCTTAGCAGCGCCACCGAGGGCTGTGAAGATTGCCTGATCCCGCTTGCCCCTGATGCGGATGTTCATGCCGCTTACCAAAATCACTTTTTTGATCGCCATGACCTGATCGACAAAGCGTCCACGATTGGCAAGGTCGAGCAGGGTAGCGTGTATTGTAATTTTTATCGCATGGGTCGCTCTGGCCCCTATTCCGAAAAGGACTGGCAACGGCTTGAAGCGATCCTGCCACTGATCACAACGCTCATTTCCACGCATTATCGCATTCACCAGCTGAGCCCTTTGGACAAACAGGGGCAGTTCCGGAATGCGCGTAGCCTGGTAAACAACATCATCAGCAAAAATGTATCTCCATTTTCCCAGTTAACCCCGCGTGAGCGGGAAGTTTGTGAACGCATATTATTGGGTTACACATCGGTCGGTATTGGACTTGACCTCAATATTGCACAATCCAGCGTGGTTACCTATCGCCGCCGTGCTTACGAAAAACTGGATATTTCTACCCAGAACGAATTGTTTACCCTGTGCCTGACAGCCAGCCAATACGTGGTCCGGGAACGCCATCCTTAATAAGTTCTGCCTTTATGAGTCCGGCTGGTTCAACTTGTCGAGCAACCCCGCCCGTACTTCACTTGCATTGGCCAATGGCTCATAACGAAAACGCGCCACTTCAGCAGTGGTATATGGTTTGAAATCAGCGGGCAGCTCAGCGCTGCTAAAATTATCCAGGATCCAGTTGAGAACTAAGGCAACCTCCTGATCTGTCAATGGTGACTGGGAGGTTCCGGGTACCTGGATCAGGTATTCCCGTCCGCCCGCGACCTGCAGGAACCGGCCAACTTCATCTTTGAGTGCGGGTACTTTTTCCGGGGTGCCGGCACCGTCTGCCAAATGGCAGCCCTGGCACATCAACATGTAATTGGTGCGTGCAGAATAGGAGCCTGCTGCTTCGACACCCGGACTACCCATTAAAAAAGCGATACCAGCAATGGTTGCAAAAAGTCGTTTCATCAGGTGTCTGATACCGCCAGGCCGAGCACTACTGCGGTTGAGCAGTTGTAAGGCGTGTCCACCGATGATCCGGCACACCAGTTGATATCATTGGACAGGGGCGGCTGATAGACCGGCTTGTCACCCTCATTGCGGTTACACAGGCAGCGGCCACAGCTGGATTTTCCGCAGCAATCATTGTACGAAATAATGTAGTCCTTGCCGTCTACCGGGTTGGTGCAGGTGCCAATCCACGTAATCGGCGAAACCGTCGTGCCTGGCGGGCAACTGTTGTAGGTGCCGCCACAGCAATCACACAGAAAACCGTCGATGGCACAATAACGCCAGTAATCGCAGCTGCGTGGATCACCGCTTTCCGTGGGAGCATCAGGACGCTCGTTGCCACTGGCCCTGGCCACAGGCAACAACGGAACAGCAGCCCCGCCCAGCATCAGTGTACCGACCCTGGCGATAAAACCACGTCTCGAACTTTGCCGAGCGACGGATCGTGCAGAATTTTCAGAAAATTTATCCAGCCATTTCATAAGTAATTATCCTTGCTGCGCAACATCCTGTTTCCTGGTTTGCATGTATTCCTGGATCGAGGCGACACCCTGTGCCCTGGCCTCGAACAGGCTTTCAATATGTTCCCTGCTGTTGATCAGGCCCCTGGCGCAGAGGATACCTTTTTCATCAATCAGTGCGCCAAACGGCAGCTTGGCGACCTGCATTGTCATGCCCAGCTGCGGTGACAATATATACGGCCACGATTCCAGTTTTTGTTTTTTGAGCCATTCACGGTGTTCCTGCTCATCACCATCACTGGCGAGCACGATCTCAAGCCAGTCGGCCTCGCTGCTACGCATGGCTTGCAGTACGGGTAGCAGGGTCTTGCAGACCGGACAGGTGGGTGACAGGAAAAACAACAGCGTGCTTTTACCATCGCTGCGTTCGCCGCCGAGGCGAAATTGCTTGCCCTGGATGGTCTGCAGATCAAAAACAGGCGCCAATTCACCAGTTTTCAAGCCTTTACCGGCCATCAATGCGCCCGCAGGTGCGACCCTTTCATGCAAAACACCGATCTGGCGGACCAGTGCGAACACCACTGCCACCAGTACCAGCACCAGTACCCAAAGAATAATATTGGAAATGATGAGTGTACTGATCATGCGCCAGCCCTCAGCGCGGCCAGGCGTGGTGCCTGGGCCAGCAGTTGATTCATACCCATGTACAGGCCACTGGCCACCATCACGCTAAACAGGATAACTATCACATCCAGCCAATTCATAGGCCTGTGGGCTAACGGATTGGTGGCAAGCAGAACCAGGCTGAGTAATACCAGGTTGCGCAATACCAGCCATCCCGACAATTCATGTCGTGATGCTGGGCCGCTACAGCCGCAATCAATATTACGTCTGCCACGCAGCAGGTTAATGCTGATACCCGCCGTGTAAATGAACAGAAGTATTGCCATGATCATAAGGCCGGTGGTCCGGACAGCCGGAACCAGTACCAGTATGGCCGCCAGCAATTCCGCTGTGATCAGGAGGACTGCAACGACGCCCGATAGCATTCGGGGAACCAGTTGATACTCATTCATGGTTGCCTTGAATACAGCAACGGCTTTGAGTTTATGCATAACCGCAATCCCAAACATCAAAGACATGCAGAGACTGACAATGATTGTGAAGACCGGATCCATCTTGAATATTCAGGGTGTCTGCATGATGGTGGGGGTAAAGCCGATTTCATCGACACTGCGTAACAATTTTCCACTGGAAGCTTCATAAATATCCAGGGTCGGATTGCCGATAAATATTGAGAACATCAGCGGGGCATCATCTTTGCTGACCTGTATCGATGTTGCCAATTTATCCAACTTTATCTTGCGAGCCTGTTTTTGTGTTGCGAGATCGTAAACCCAGACATCCTGCCCGGGTTCTTTATGCGTGTCGCGTTCTCCCTGGTGCACCAGTGCGTACAGGCTGCCGCTGGATTCGTGCACTGCGAGGTGTTGAATGCCGCCGGGCTTCCAGGCCGCCTCACGTTCGCTATCACTGAACAAAGACCAGCGTTTGCCCGGAACAGGTTGGTCGCCGGACACATCGACCGGGTAAACATCACCTTTGAAGGAAACGAAAACCCACGTATCACCCCAGCGCACCGCTTTTTCAGTCACGGGATCGGTCTGCGGGTCAAAAAACGGCTTGATGCGCTGTTTGTCTGCCAGTTCACCCTTGTCATTCAGGCTCACCGTCATCAGCCCGCCGTTACCACATAACATCATGAAGGACCGGTCACCGGATGGCATCACCAGTGCACAACCGGCGGTTTCTATTTCTGTGACAAAACGGCGTTCCTTCACATCGATGATGCTGACCGATTGTGCCGGTGTAAAGTTGTATACCACAAGGTATCGTTCATCATCCAACAGGGAGGAGTAGTTGTTGGTGGGCATCGCAGCAAAGCGCTTGGGCGGGATGATGACTTCACCGGTGGGCTCAAGCTTTTGGGGGTCATAGAAGGTAATGACGTCTGTTCGTTCACCACGGGTTCCGCGAGAAAAGTAAGTCTCTGGAGAATATATTTGTGAATAGTCTGAGGGTAAAACCACGCCAATAAACCCAAGGCCGGTACTCAGCATGCCAAGAAAACGGCCCGTGTCACCGTCTATCAGGTAGGCTTTACCATCTGCCATATGATGAAAAACAATATCATTGACCCACACCCAATGGGGGTTGGGCTCAGCCGGCAGCACAACGGTTTGCGGCAGGCTTTCTGTTTTAACTTCAGCCTGACCTGCCAGTGGCAGCAGCGCGCAACCGAGAAAAATCAGTTTTTTTATCATTGTACGTTTTACCACACTAATTTAAGCATAAATCAATTTAGTGAAAAATTGAAATGTAACGGGTTATTGGTCTGTGTCCAATACTAGCGCACGGCATGGTATTACCGTGTCAACATAAAAGAGGACATTACACTAAATCTCACCACCCGCCACTGCAATGGCTTGTCCGGTTATAGATGCAGAATTCTCACCGCATAGCCAAATGACGGTTTCTGCGACTTCCTGCGGCCTGATCAGACGGCCCTGAGGATTGTTCTTGACCAGTTCAGCCAGTGCCTGCTCACGTGTCATTCCGGTACTTTCAACAATCGTGTCCAATGAGCGGGCCACCAGGTCGGTGTCGGTGAAGCCGGGGCAAACCGCATTGACCGTGACACCCTTGCGGGCCATTTCCAGCGCCAGTGCACGGGTCAGGCCCAATACACCGTGCTTGGCTGCACAATATGCTGACACATAGGCATAGCCTTTTTGTGCCGCGGTGCTGGCGATATTGATGATCCTGCCAAAGCCTGCTTTGGACATCTCGCTGACCACTGCCCGGGTGCACAGATAGGTGCCGGTCAGGTTGACCGCCAACATCCTGTCCCACAGATCATCGCCCATTTTGATAAACGGGCTTGATTCGGCAGAGCCGGCATTGTTGATCAGGATACTGATCGGGCCATGGGCTTGCACCGCTGCCGCAAATCCTTGCCGGACGCTTTCCGGATCGGTGACATCTACCTGGCATGATGCGGCCTTGAGCCGACTGGCCGTGGCAGATAAGCGTTCGGGATTGCGGCCCATCAGCGTGATGCGCATACCGGTTTCAGCCAGTCGCTCCGCGATGGCTTCACCGATACCGCTTGCACCACCGGTGATGACAGCATGCTGCTCTGAAAAGTATGATCCTGGATCGTTGCTCATTTATTCACCCTGTGAATTATGTCCGCTCATCATCCGGGTCATGATTCCTGCGGATAATCATATAACCGGTTGCTGACAATAGCACTGCCAGCATGACCCCGATGGCCGTTGGCATCAGTGTGTTGTTATAAAATTGCCCCACCAGGAAGCCCAGCAGCGAAGCAAAAGCAATTTGTAAAAAGCCGAAAACGGAGGAGGCCTTTCCGGTCGCCCCGGGGTGTTCTGCGATGGCTCCCATCTGACTGACAGCCAGGCTTAATCCACCCGCCACAAATATCATGTAAAACGCCACCAATATTGGTACAAGCAGGTTGATTTCAAATATTGCCAGAATTAATAGTAGTCCTGCTGCCAATAAACCAACCCACTGCCCCAGGGCGAGCACCTGCATCACGCCGCGACGTACGACCAGTCGCGAGCTGGCCATAGCCCCCGTAATATAACCGAATACCACCACCATGAAAGTGTAGCCGAAGGTTTCCGGTGCCAGCCCCAGCATGCCGATAATGAGGAATGAGGATGTAGAGATGTAGCAGAACATTGCTGCGTAGCTTGCACCGCCGCAGAGGGTAAAGCCGACAAAACTGGAATTACTGAGGCAGAGGGGAAACTGGCTGATGATGCCACTCAGCCTGAATGGCTCGGTACTGGGTGTTTTCAGAGATTCCTGCAGTCGGGTTACACCCGCGATGGTCAACAGGCCAAGAACCAACAGCAATACAAAGTGTGCCCGCCACTCAAATACATACAATAACCAGCTACCAAAGACGGGCGCGATTGCGGGTACCAGTGCCATTGCACCGGCGATGGATGCCATGACCCTCGCCGCATCCACCCGGCTGTGACTATCAGAGACCATCGCACGCGCCAGCACGGGTCCGCTGGCACCACCCAGCCCCTGTACAAAGCGTGCGCCAATCAGCGTATTGATGTCCGGAGCAAAAATACAGCCCAAAGTACCGGCCAGGTAGATCAACAGGCCCAGGTAGAGCACCGGTTTTCGACCATGCCGGTCGGAAATACCGCCATAAAACAGTTGGCCGACGGCGAAGCCCATCAAAAAAACACTGAGGGTCAGTTGTCCCTGGCTGACGTCCGCAGCCAGGCTTTCGATCAGCTGGGGAATGGCGGGCAGGTAAAGATCGGTGGAAACGGCCATTATGGCCACCAGGCCCACCAGGGTAATGCGTTGCTGCAATATTTTTTGTTGCTGTACCAATTTTCGCAGGCTAGCCGGCCAGTAACTGACCGATACGTCCGGTCAGGATGGCCAGGTAATTGCCGAGCGCATAACCGATCAGCGCCATCAGAATGGATGCCGGCACCAGTGTTTCACGGTGATGTGCAGCGACGATGGGTGCAGACGCTGCACCGCCGATATTGGCTGCGGATGCAATGGCCACGGTATGGACATCCACCCGGAAAAGCCAGGCACCGGTCAGGATGAACAGGGCATGGATGGTGATCCAGACGTAAGCCATGACAATAAAACCGGTCATTTCATTCCAGTTCACCACGCTCAGATCCATGGTGGCACCCACCCGGGCGACATAAACGTAGATGATGGCCATGGCGATCGGTTGCGCAACCGGTAGTTTGCGGGCCGGCGTAACCGATGCAATCAGTGCGAAGGTGGTGACCAGCAGGATCAGCCAGGTGCTGGCGGTAATCACGGTGGCGCCGGCAATGACCACGGGCGGCAATATTTCGGAGATGGCCAGCGCGATGGCGGTAAAACCGATGGCCAACAAGCCCAGGTACAAAAAGCCGGTCATGCTCGGTGCAGCTTCGCTGGTTTCAAATTTGTTGGCTGCCTGTTCCATGAGCTCAATGCGATCTGCCGGTACTTTCATCAAACGGTTGAAACGGTTGGCAAATGCCTTGGAGCCAAGCAATATCGGCAGCCAGACCAGGTAAACCATCTGGTCGGCAGCAGCGGCCATGGTCATGTGATCGGCGGTGCCTTCCAGACCGGCGTGTGCCGCCGTCATATTACCGGTACCGCCGATCCAGCTACCCGCCAGCGTACCAAACGCGCGCCAACTGTCTTGAGCCAGCGGGAAGTAATCACCAAAAGTAAGTGTCTGCCCCAGTTTGTAAGCTGCGACACCGCCAACGACAACGCCGACACTGCCTAACAACATGACGAACACACCCTTGCCCATGATGCGGATTGCACCGAGCACATCGACTTTAATTAACATCAGCACGATAAAGATGGGCAAGCCATATTGTCTCAGAAAGTCATAGGCGGCATTGTGAAACGGGATGACACCGAAATTTGACAGCAGCACCGGCGAGGCATAAATGAAAATCAACGGCGGAAGAAACTCAAAAATTTTCCAGCGGCTGCTGCGCTCCAGCCAGAACCAGAAGGCGACGACCGCAATTAATACCGTCATGACGCCGGCGGGTGATGAGATGATGGGTGAATTCATTATTATTCCCTGGTTTGTGTCCTGCGTACTTCATCAAGAAGCCTGCAGGCCAATTCTA
>PVMS01134188.1_pt1 | contig 12354 bp, 12 predicted proteins | sample 1853461 | NCBI WGS metagenome assembly PVMS01 (sample SAMN08582032, study PRJNA380276) | Marine sediment metagenome, whole genome shotgun sequencing project. | isolation source: ocean sediment barecode stripped | collected 2017
CCTCTTCCTTCTCTTTCAGCCGCTCTTCTTCATCTTTTGCCAGAATTACTATTGCCTCATCAACAATTTCCTCAGCCTTGGATTCTTCTAAATCACTTACTGAAATAATATCTTCAATGACTGCCTGTGCTATATCTTCAATAGAAGAGTATCCACCTTTGAATAGTGCTTCTGCAAGAGGTAATCCCACCTCTGAAAGTCTCATCAGACTGTCATATCCCTGTTTTAACTCACGGCTGTAATCTTCTTCACTGGTTACTTCCAAATGCCAGCCTGTGATTTCGCAGGCAAGGGAAACATTCTGACCTCCCTTACCAATGGCAATTGAAAGATATTCATCATTTACAATAACTTCCATGGATTGATTATCTTCATCAATAATCACTCTTGCTATTTCAGCAGGAGAGAGAGCATTACAGACAAATCGAGCTATATCAGGACTCCACTGAACAATATCAATTTTTTCACCACGAAGTTCCTGAACAATACTTTGCACCCTGTTTCCTTTCATTCCTACACAAGCCCCAACAGGATCAACATCAGAATCACTAGAGGATACAGCAATTTTAGCCCTTAAGCCCGGCACTCTTGCAGCCCCGCGCAAAGTTACAATTCCTTCTGCAACTTCCGGAACTTCAGTCTTAAACAATTCAACCAGAAATTCAGGATGGGTGCGGGATAAAAGAATCTGTGCGCCCTTTGACTCTTCTAATACATCCAGAACATAAGCTCTTATTCGATCCCCTCTTTTATAATTTTCCCTTGGCATCTGGTCTCTTGGCCTTAAAACTGCTTCTGTCTGCCCCAGATTTACAATGATACTGCCCCGATCGAAACGCTGAACAATACCATTTATAATTTTTCCTTTTTTATGGATGAAATTCTCATAAACAGCATTTCTTTCCGCCTCTCTCATTTTTTGAATTATGACCTGTTTGGCTGATTGAGCAGCAATCCGTCCAAACTCCTCTGTATCAATCCTGATACCAAGACTGTCACCTATCTCACACTCAGGATCATATTCATATCCCTCTTCAAGGGTTAATTCACTGTCTGCATATTCAACTTCTTCCACCACCTCTTTAAAATGGAAAACTTCTACATCGCCACTTTTACTGTCATAATGAACCTCTATATCAGCTCTGGCTCCTATTTTCTTTCTTGCTGCTGATACTATAGCTTCCTTCAGGGTATTAATAAGAACTTCTGCATCAATACCTTTTTCACGGCTCACCTGGTCAATAACCCTTTTAATATCTGTGATAAACATTCTCTAACGTTCTCCATTTTGGTGATCAACAAGTTTTGCTCTGCTGATCACATGATCTGGTATCTGAATCTCTTTTTTATCGACTAACATCATAACAGAATCATCATTAACTGTTTCAAGAATTCCAACAAACTTTTTTTGATCTTCAATCAACTCATTGGTCCAAATTTTTACTCTTTCACCCCTGAAACGATAAAAATCTTCTTTTGTATTTAAAGGCCTGTTGGGTCCGGGAGACGAGACTTCAAGTCTATAACTTCCAATATTTTCAATTTGTACGTCGATTAAATCACCAAGCTGTCTACTTATATAAATACAATCCTTCACTGTAATACCACCCTGCTTATCCAAAAAAAAGCCTTACAATTTTCTCTTGGTTACTTTTGGCAATCTCCAGATGGACAAGCTCAAAATTTTCAGCCTGGCACAATGGTTGAGCCACCTCTTTAATTTGATTGATCAGCATGCTCTTATATTTTTTCTCGTCTTTCACTTGTTCTTTATATTAACCATATATTGCTTTCACCCTTAAATACAAAAACGGGCAGATGCCCGTTCCTACTACAACATTAACAAAACCTTCACCCAAATAAAGGTTCAGATCATATCTAACTCACATCAATGGAACCTAATCTGCCATCCAGCTGCTTAACCCCACCTACTTAAAGCTGGAGCGGGCAACGAGACTCGAACTCGCGACATCAAGCTTGGGAAGCTTGCACTCTACCAGCTGAGTTATGCCCGCAAAATCCTGTCAACATACCAAGCCTTATCTTATTTGTCAATTTATTTGGAGAAAACTTCACCCATCTCACAATATATTAAGTTCCATCACTCTGGTAAAGCAGCATTAAACAGATCAATAATAGTTTTGGAGATATTAGTATGCAGCTTTTTAATATTCTTCTCTTTAAGGGTTCTATTTGCAGCCCTGTAAACAACCCTGAAGGATAAAGATTTTTTATTTTCAGAAAGATTCTCTCCTTCAAAGACATCAAAAAGAAAAACTTGTTCAATCAAAGATTGTTTTTGTGCAATTTTTTCAAATTGATTCAAGATTGCCCCAATGGTTACTGATTGCTCCACAATAATTGTAATATCTCTTGAAACAGAGGGAAATTTCGGCAGAGGCATTGCTGTGATATTCCCATGAATCAAAGCCTGCAAAGCTTTAAAATCCAGATCAAAAACAAAGGCATCCTGCTTTAATCCATAATTTTTTAAAACCTTTTCATTGATTTGCCCAAGAGTGCCAATCAGAGTGTCACCTGATTTGACAAAGGCTGCGTTTCCGGTTTTATAGTATGGGCAGGATTCATCTTCAATTTTTTCAAAACTTAAGTTTTCAATTATAAGCCCATCCAAAAGTCCTTCCACCACACCTTTTAAGTCAAAAAAATCAAACCTTCTCTTTTTTGAATACCAGGATTGATCAGAACGATTCCCTGTCATCAAAGCAGCAACGACTTCTCTCTCTTCAGGCAGAGATCCCTTTTTAGTGACAAAGAAAATTTTACCGATCTCAAACATCTTCAGTGTGTCTGCCTGAAGGGAATTATTTTTTCTCATTGTTTCAAGAAGCCCTGGAATCATAGAACTTCTTAAAACCGACATCTGATCAGAGATCGGGTTTAAAATGGTTTCAACCTCTCTTCTTTTATCTGTGTCAGAAAGATTCAAGCGATCACATGAATCTTCACTAATAAAATTATAATTGATTGCTTCAAAAAAAGAGAACCCGGTCATCATTAATCGAATTTTTTCACGAAGGCAGACTTTTTTATCCAAAAGTTTACCTTTTGCAGCAACCATGGGATAACTTGTTTCAATATTATTATATCCCCAGAGCCTTGCCACCTCTTCTGAAAGGTCTTCAGGTCTCGCAACATCTACTCTGAATGAAGGTATACCAACTTTAAGCCTTGCTTCATCTGTTTTCTCAACTTTGAAATCAACCGATTCAAGAATATGTCTGATTTCATGGGCATCTAAATGTGTACCCAGTCGGCTGTTAAGGGCATCTGTATTCATATCAATTTCAGGTTGAACCTGTTTTTGAGGGTATTCATCGATAATACCCTTAGCAATAGTTGTTGTATTACAAACTTGAGCTATCAGAGTTAGTGCTCTATTTAGTGCATTGACTGTACCTTCAGGATCAATTCCACGCTCAAATCTGTGTGATGCATCTGTTGCAATACCAGTTTTCTTTGCAGTTTTTCTGATTGAAACAGGATTAAAATATGCACTCTCCACCAGTACTGTTGTTGTAGAATCTAAAATTTCTGAATTTTCACCCCCCATTACCCCGGCAAGAGCTACTGGTCCATCTCCATCACAAATCATGAGCATATCAGGTTCAAGTTTATGAGTTTTACTGTCAAGTGTGGTGAAATCCACATCACTGTCTGCCCTTCTGATAATAATCCTGCCCTTTGCAACATTATCAAAATCAAAGGCATGAAGAGGCTGGCCAGTTTCCATCATAACAAAATTCGTTATGTCAACCACGTTATTTATGGGTGTAAGTCCTATGGATTCAAGTTTGTCCTGGAGCCAGAATGGCGATGGTTCAATTTTAACATCAAATAGGAGACCTGCAGAATATCTTGGGCAAAGATCAGGATCACTGATTTGAACTTTGGCATAATCATGGATGGAAAGATCCCCTGTTTTATCTTCCGGCACTCTATAATCCGGAAGTGTTACTTTTTGCTTAGGTTCCGTAAAAGCACCAACTTCACGACCTACACCAATATAACTCAAACAATCGGGTCTATTGGGAGTCAAATCAACTTCAAAGACTATATCTGAAAGCTTTAATGCCTCTTCAAGGGGAGTTCCCGGCATAAAATCTTTTTCAAGATCCATAATTCCTGCAGCATCAGTATCAAGTCTTAATTCAGATGCACTGCATAACATGCCTGCAGAGACTTCACCTCTAAGCTTGCCTTTTTTTATTTTAAAATCTCCCGGAAGAACCGCTCCAGGGAGTGCACAGGGGACAATCATACCTTCGTAAACATTGGGTGCACCGCAGACAATTTGAATCTGTTCTTCTCCACCTGCATCAACTTTACAGACAGATAATTTATCTGCATTGGGATGTTTATTAACTTCAATTATCTTGGCTGCAACAATATTATCAAGATAATTATATCTCTCTTCCACTGCTTCTACTTCAAGACCTGCCATGGTCAGTTTTTCTGCAATTACTAAAGGATCGAGATCAACATTAACATACTCTTTTAACCAGTTTAAACTCACTTTCATATTAAAACTGCCTTAAAAAACGGATATCGTTTTCATAAAATTTTCTAATATCATCAATACCATATCTGAGCATAGCCATACGCTCGATTCCAACACCAAAAGCAAATCCGGTATATTTTTCTATATCATATCCTACATTTTCAAAAACAGCAGGATGAACCATCCCGGAACCCAACACTTCAAGCCAACCTGTTTTTGAACAGATTCGGCAGCCTTTCCCCTTACACATGACGCAACGGATATCGACTTCAGCACTTGGTTCGGTAAACGGAAAAAAGCTTGGCCTGAATCTTAGAGAGGTCTCTTTATCAAAAAACTGATGGACAAAAGTGGTCAGAATTCCTTTTAAATCACCAAACGAAATATTTTTGTCTACCATCAGGCCTTCGATCTGGTAAAACATAGGGGTATGAGTAACATCTGAATCACACCTGAAAACTTTTCCCGGTGAAATAATTCTTACCGGAGGTTTGGTTTTTTCCATAACTCGTGGCTGAGACGGGGATGTATGAGTCCTCAACACAATATTTTCAGAGACATAAAAAGTATCCTGCATATCCCTTGCAGGGTGATATTTCGGGATATTCAAAGCTTCAAAATTATAATAGTCTGTCTCAACTTCAGGGCTTTCTGCAATATCAAACCCAAGCCTTAAAAAAATATCACAAATCTCGTTTGCCACCTGGGTTATGGGATGGAGAGAGCCTCTTTGGGCAGGCCGCCCTGGAAGAGTCACATCAATGCCTGCAAATTCATTATCATTGATGTTCTCAAGCTTTGAAAAGGCATTTTTAAATACTTTTTCAAGTTTTCCTTTAAGAATATTTGCACTTTTCCCGGCACTGGGGCGCTGATCCTCTGGAAGTAAAGATATGTTTCTCAAAAATCCAGTTAGCACACCTTTTCTGCCAAGATATTCAATGGAAAGCTGTTCAAGCTGTTCTGAATTATCAGCCTGTTCTATACTCTCCAAAGCTTGTTTTTCAATATCAATAATATTATTCTGCAAAACACCCTCTCAGATGGTTATAGTCTTGCTGTGGCAAGTGATGACAGTTGGGAAAAAGCAGCAGGGTCAGAAATTGCAAGGTCAGCCAATACTTTTCTATCAAGTTCACTTCCTGCCAATTTAAGACCATTTATAAATTTACTGTATGACAGATCATTCATCCTTGCAGCTGCATTAATCCTTACTATCCAGAGTTTTCTAAAATCTCTTTTCCGTGTTCTTCTATCCCGATATGCGTACATCAATGCTTTATCAACAGCATCTGCAGCTGTGCGGTATAATTTACTTCTTCCGCCTCTAAAGCCTCTTGCAAGCTTAAGCACTTTATTTCTGCGTCTTCTTGCTTTAAAACCTCTTTTAACTCTCATGGTTCAAACTCCTCAACTCTTTATAATCTATTTTTTGCAACCAATCCTCATTGCAAATTTGATATCTCTTCATAACTGTTATGAAGCCTGGAATCACAACAAAGAATGAAACTTGATTAAAATATCTGTTATCTTATTTCCAATCTCCAGTTTCTATTCTTTAGTCGCTAATTGCAAGTTTAGTGTTCCTACCCATTGGGCAGCAACCGTCGGACCTCTTTTGTATTATCCTTACAAATCATCTGATCCAGCCTGTAAGATCTTTTCCTCTTGGTGGTTTTCTTGGTTAATATATGACTGGCATGGGATTTCCTGAATTTATATTTCCCCGATCCTGTTTTTTTAAAACGTTTGGCAGCTGCTCTGCATGTTTTAATTTTTGGCATTCTATTCTCTCCATATTTTACAATTTACAAAAAGAGATGGTGGTATATTATTAAAAACGCACGATACACCACCATACATTTACTATTCAAAGCCAATGAACAAAACAGTGTTCATTGGCTTCTATATATTGTTAGGTACTTTTCAGTCAGACACTATTTAGGTCCCAAAAGCATAGTAATAACCCGGCCTTCGTATTTGGGAGTCTGCTCAACCTGTGCAAACTCTTCAGTCATGGCAACAACCTTTTCCAAAACTTTGTGGGCCTGTTCTCTAAGAATAAATTCCCTGCCTCTGAAAACCATTGTAACTTTTACCTTATCATTGTTACCGATAAATTTTTCAATATACCGGACTTTGGTTTCAAGGTCATGGTCATCTGTTTTGGGTCGTACCTTTATTTCCTTTATCTGGGTACGTTTTTGTTTGCGTTTAGCCTCTTGCTTTTGTTTGGTCTGTTCGTACTTGTATTTCCCAAAATCCATTATCTTGCATACAGGCGGATTCGCATCGGGTGACACCTCTACCAAGTCAAGAGCATCTTCTCCGGCAACCTTTAATGCCTCGTCAATGGGCAAGATACCTATCTGCTCACCATCAGAGCCTATAACACGAACCTGGCTTGCTCTGATTCCCTTATTCACACTTGTCTGGTTCTGTCTTCCTCGCTTAACTATTTTTACACCTCCTGCAACTACATAATGCTAAATTAATAGAACAAGTATAACCCTACGATAATAGTAGCTTGCACAAAAAAATGCAAGCACTATTTGTTTTGATCCCTTTTTATTTTTTTTTGTTCAAGGGTATATCTCTCCAAATAACTGTTCTTCCAATACAAATTTGTCTCTTTATTAAAAAAATCATAGAAAAGGTCAAGACTTTTTTGCCGTAAGACCCCAGGAATAACATCAATCTTAGCTTTTGCGTATAAAGGGGGTAATTTTTTCAAATCACACTTTGTTCCACCTCCCATTGGGTCTTCATAGGCATATATTATTTTATTTATACCTGACAGAAGGATTGCCCCAAAACACATCAGGCATGGTTCCATGGTTGAAAAAATAGCTAAATTCCCAAATGTAATTGGTCTGGTGCAAGCTTCAATCTCTTTTAAAGCTCTCATCTCAGCATGATCTGTTTCACTGATAATATGCTGATCCCGGGCAGTTCCACTCCTTGCACCATTGGCAATTACTTTCCCAGCCTCCACAATCACACATCCAACCGGAAATTCGCCCTTGTCAAATGCCTTTCTTGCCTGTTCCAATGCCAGGCCCATATAATATTTGTAGTCCAAATCAGATCACTTTATTGTTGATAAATAATTTGCTATTGTATAACATTCTGTCGAAAATATTAAACTGATTTTCTAATAATTTTATTGTATTTTATTAAATTTCAAGATTTATTCAATACTAATTTATGAAAAAAGAAGAAACATACATAAAAAAAATGGCCTCAAACAAAAATTTTTGTGTCAGGGAACAATTCCAGATTAGAGAAAAAAGTTTTTTATCAAAATTTGGTGCACTGAGCAGTAAAGCAAAACGCAGAGATGAAACAAAAAATAGGTGTAATATCAGAACACCTTTCCAGCTTGACAGGGACAGTATTGTATATTCCAACTCTTTCAGGCGTTTAAAGCACAAAACACAGGTTTTCCTCTCCCCCCTTGGTGACCACTATCGAACCCGGCTTACCCACACACTTGAAGTGGTGGAAATTTCAAGAAATATTGCAAGAGCCATGCGTCTTAATGAGGACCTTGCAGAAGCCATTGCTCTGGGCCATGATCTGGGCCATACACCCTTTGGTCATGGCGGTGAAGCTGCTCTTATAGAAGTCTATTCCCCTCATTTTTCACACTCTGATCAAAGTTTACGAGTGGTGGATTCCCTTGAAAACCGAGGTAAAGGTCTTAATCTGACTCTGGAAGTCAGAGACGGTATCCTCAAACACTCCAAAGGATTTGGAAATATTTTTCCGTCAACCCCTGGAGAGACTGCCATTACTATTGAAGGAAGAATAGTCAGGATAGCCGATATTATAGCCTATTTAAACCATGACCTTGATGATGCCTTAAGAGGCAAAGTCGTCATGCCAGCTGATGTGCCTGATATCTGTATTCAAAAACTGGGGAAAACACACTCCCAGAGAGCCAGTATAATGATTGAAAAGTTAGTGTATAACTCTGGACCAGAAAATGATAAATTCATCCTGAGTATGGGCAAAGAGACCTTCAATGCCATGATAATACTGCGCAAATTTTTATATGATAAGGTCTATAGATCGCCTGTAGTTCATAATGAATTTTTAAAAGCTAAAAAAATAATCATAGGTCTTTACAATTACTTCTTAGATAACCCTGATGTCATGCAAAAAGAGCTGGAAAAAATGGAAATGGCTTCATGGGATTTTTCAAAAAACAAGCTTAAACGCTCTGTTTGTGATTTAATTGCAAGCATGACCGATCGTTATGCTCTGGATCTTTACTCCAGACTTTTTTTCCCAAATTCTTTTCCCCTGGTATGATATTATGATACCTGCAATCTTTAAACCCCTTATCAATCTTTTTGATTCAATGGATAAAACCTGGAATAAAATTGCTGTGGATTACTCTTTTTACTGTAACGGCTGTGAGGATAATTGCTGTAAATCACTCTTTTTTCATCATACATATATTGAAAAAACCTACCTGCTCCATGGCTTTAATGCGCTTGATCACAGCAAAAAAAAGATGATTTTAAGCAAAGCCCGAGAGTATTGCAATAAAACTTTTAACCAGGCCAGGGAAATTAAAAGCCTTAAAATATACTGCCCTCTCAATGAAAACAATCTTTGTCTCTTATACCGGTTCAGACCAATGATATGCAGACTTCATGGCCTGCCCCACGAGCTTAACAGGCCTGGGTATCAACCTGTCAAAAATCCTGGTTGCCATGTTGGGTTATTCAGTGATAAACCATATATAAAATTTGACAGAACACCTTTTTATATAAAAATGGCTCAAATAGAAGCTGATTATAGAAAAGAGATTAAGATGAGAGGTAAAATCAAAGAGAGTGTTGCTCAAATGCTGATTTCACAATAACTGCCATGGGCAGACTTGGTTTTTTGCCAAGGTTTGCCCGCAACACAATATAAATAGAGTTATAAAATTTAATTTCCTCTTTCATATAAATATTATACTACAAGGATCACATGGATACTCAAGAAAAACAGATAGTCACCATTGGCGGTGGAAGCGGTCAATTCATTTTTTTATCAGGATTGAGAGACCTTGAAAACATACAGATAACTGCCATTGTTTCCATGGTGGATTCCGGAGGAAGTACGGGCAGGTTAAGAGATGAACTTGGTATCCTTCCTCCGGGAGATATTTTAAAATGTATCCTTGCCTTGTCGCCATACCAGGATACCTGCCGCTCTATCCTGCTTAAACGTTTCCAAAACGATCGCCGCCTTGCAGGTCACAGTGCCGGTAACATGCTTTTAACAATGCTTTCAAGATATACGGGAAATTTTCCTGCAGGAGTGGCTGCCCTTGCTGAAATACTTGATGTGGATGGGACTATACTTCCTGTTACAATCGATCGAGCAACCCTGGTAGCTGAGCTTACCAGCGGGCAGAGAATATATGGTGAGGAGGCCATTGATCTGCCAAGGGGAAACCAGCGTGAGCAGATAAAAGATGTATTCCTTGTTCCCCACCATCACTCTTCCATTTCTGTTTACCCACCTGTTTTAAAAGCAATTGAAAAGGCAGACTATATTTTCATCGGACCTGGTGATCTGTTTACCAGTATTATACCCAATCTTATTGTGCCGGGAGTTAAAAAAGCCCTGCAAAACACATCTGCAAAAATCTATTTCACCATTAATATAATGACCAAATTTGGGGAAACCCACAATTTTACAGGCAGCGATTTTGTTACAAACTTAGAGGAACGCCTTGGACGGGAAGTTGATGGAATAATCGGTAATAAAACAAGACCCGTACAAAAAATCCTTGATAACTATCTTGAGCAAAAATCAAAGTTTGTTAATATAGATACAGCAAATCCATTCTGGAATCACCGAAAAATACACATGGAAGATATCCTTGATGTAAATTCAGTGATTGTCAGGCATGATTCCAAAAAGCTTGGTGATATTATTGAGGGAATTATCCATTCGAATGATTAAACAATCCCTTTCGGCATGGTAGAAACCGTCTCCCCTGCCAGGATAAATCCTCCGTCAAGTCTTAAAATGCTTCCTGTCATATAGGGAGCATCCTGGATGATAAAGAGGCAGGCTTTTACTACATCATCTATTGTACCTGTTCGATTCACAAGGGTATGATTGATCAATGACTGCTTTTCACTATCGGTGAGAACTTCTCCCCATCCCCGGGTATTTTGTGCATGTCGGGTTTCAAAAATCCCCAGCATAATTTCATTGACCCTGATATTTGGAGCTCCCATGCGTGCCCAGGTTTCAGTCAGAGAAGATATACCTCTGTTGGCTGCTGCATATCCATCGTTAAAAACAAGGGCAGCAGGACCTGACCGCCCTACTATGGCAGCTATGGAAGATATATTGATTACTACAGCTTCCTGAGATTTTTTCAGCAGAGGTAAAACAGTTGTAAACACCCATTGTTTAGCTTTAAGTGTGGTTTCAATTTCCAGATCCCATTGATCTTCAATATATTCACCATGAACCGTTGGCCATCCACCGCGTTCAATATTATTTATCAAAATATCCAGGCGCCCATATTTTTTTTCAATGTTCAGGGCAAGGCTTTCAATATCTTTAATATTGCGCAGATCAGCTGTAATAATCATATTTTCTGCTCTGGATGTATTAAAATCCCTCTCCATCTTTTCAAAGGAATCTTCCCAGTCATGGCGTATCAATATAAGTTTAGCCCCTTTTTTTGCAAGGCCAAGACCGATTCCTTTTCCTATACCCTTCACAGCCCCGAGAACCAGAGCAATTTTTCCTTTAATCTGCATAAAATTTACTCTCCAAAGGTCATTTTTATACCAAACAGCATATATTTTACCCAGTCAAGTCCAAAATTCAATAATATTTCATCATCTTTTTTAATTTTTTCTTTATGATCTTCAGGGATATTGAATTTATCTAAAAGGTTTTTTTCAAAAATCTGCTCCCTGAACTCATCCAGATCATACAAAGCCATATAAAATTTATCAGCTGCCGCACCTTCGAGTTTACCGGGCAGGATCTGATTTTTAAGGCTGATCAACTCCATGAGTTTATCATTCTCTTTATTGTGCTTATCAACATTCTGACCCTTAAGCCACTCTTTAACTTTCTGGCTGGATTTTTCCCCAAACCCTTTGCAGTGAGGCTCTTCAATGAGCGCAAAATATTCACTGATCTCCCCTGTCTCTCTGGATCTTGCAATTGCACGGGCCAGGGGATACATGCGGCAGGATGCAGGCCGATCTTGATAAACAGCACATCCTTTTGGCGTCACAAAAGGACACTCATATCCTTTCCCTGGATTGGGTTTAAATTCAACTACGGGCAAACCAGATTCAGGGCCGTAATGCAAAGATGTATATGTTTTTAGAAAATCCTGCGATGATATGCCAAGAGAATTTTTCAATCTTAAAACATCATAGGGAGTCAAAGCCTGATTAAGGTCACGGCAGCATTCATTAAAGCATTCATTTTCAAAAGAACAATTAAAATTCATCAAATTTTCAAGATCAATCGGTAACATCTCTTCTGACATTTTATCTCCTTTTTATACAATTCTTGATTTTTAAGTTTAACTTTGAATTAAGGATAACTCATCGTTTAAAATTTTGTCTAATTCATTTTTACCAATTCTCCATTCACAATTTAAATTATCAATTATCCTTTCAAATTACCAGCCCCTTTTAAATCTCTCTGTTTACCATATATTGTATTACATTACTTGATATATAGATATATATTGTGACTCTTAGGACAAATAGAGAGATTTGAAAACAGTGGTAATTTTTAAAAAAAGTTTTCTTTATAAATAGATCTTGACAAACTCAGTAAGA
>PVMS01171856.1_pt1 | contig 12354 bp, 10 predicted proteins | sample 1853461 | NCBI WGS metagenome assembly PVMS01 (sample SAMN08582032, study PRJNA380276) | Marine sediment metagenome, whole genome shotgun sequencing project. | isolation source: ocean sediment barecode stripped | collected 2017
AACCCCTCTAGGGATATATTGCCGTAGACAATAGCCCTTCAGTTTCGGGAAAATCAAACATTATGTTCATATTTTGTATGGCCTGACCGGACGCTCCTTTACCTAAATTATCAAGCGCAACCACGGATACAAAAACATCGTCTTGAAAACTTGCCCCTATATCACACATATTTGAGTATCTTACATTCTTAGTAGATGGGTAGTTCCCTTTCTCTAATAACCTTATGAATCTTTTTCTCCTATAGAACTTTTCATATACACCGTAAGCCTTATCGAGCGAAACCTTCTTTTTCAGTCGACAGTAAATGGTTGCCAGGATGCCACGATTAAGCGGAACGGAGTGAGGAATAAAAGTGACTTTAATACGGGTATCCGCAAGCCTTGAAAGTTCCTGCTCCATCTCCGGGCTTTGATTGTGCCCCGAAACCGAGTCTATATTCACGCTCTCGTTAGCCTCTGGAAAGTGGTGTCCGAGATTGGGCGCGCGCCCACCGCCTGAGAGCCCTGATTTTATGTCCGCTATGACAGAATCTCCTTTGAGTAATCCCTCCGCAGCAAGTGGGGCCAACCCAAGAATGACGCTTGTTGCGTAACATCCGGGATTTGCAATAAGCCGGGCACCCATTATCCGCTCTTTATATATTTCAGGAAGTCCATAAACAGCCTCTTTTAAGCAATTCTTGTATTTATGTGTCGATTTAAACCAATACTCATAAACCCCTATATCAGAAAATCGGAAATCGGCGCTCAAATCAATCACCCGTGCGCCGGTATCGAGCAATCTCTTCACAAAGTGCATAGAGGTCCCGTGAGGAAGGCAGGAAAAGGCCAAATCAACTTTATCTAGCTCCTTTAGCTTCTGTACACTACTGCACTCAATTTCCAGAAAACCTCTTAAGTGAGGAAAAACTTCAGATATATCTTTACCCGCAAACTTTTCAGACGTAGCCATGATACTTCAACCCCAGGATGGTTTACGAGCAACCTCAACAGCTCAGCACCCGTATACCCCGTTGCTCCCAGAACACCGATTTTTATTCTCATGTTTCTTCCAATATGCTAATAAATTTTAAAATAGGGTAAAGTCTTAATATCATATATTATAAAGGATAATGTTTTAAACAGGGCAATGTTTTCGAAACTAAAAAAAACACTTTCACTCATACTTTTATTAGCTTTATCAGTTAATTTTTTGCTATATTCGTCTCTGAGCTATTCCCCTCCTAAAGCTGAGTCCATATCATATTCAATTGTAAATTGCCCCTCACATGAAAATCAACACCACGCATCAAATATTGTTAAAATTATAACAGGAACACAAAGCGAGAATGGTTCCGCAAAAGATTATTTTTGCTATGATTGCTGTACTCAAAGAGCGTCATCTGTTATTACAATACCTGCAGTTACATTAACATTAGAAATACATTCATCGTTTATAGTAATTTTAAATGAGTCTATATATACCCCAGATTCATACAAAAACCTTCCCATTCGTTCTCTCCCAACTAGTTTAGCTTAGCGCAAATATAAGCGTTAAGTTAGACAGCCTCAAAATATCTGTTTGAAGATCTCTATGTTTAACCAAATATGTGCATATGATTTTTGCACAGTTAGGGTTGAAACAAATACAAGTATATAATATATGTAATATACATTTTAGCTTCGTTAAATATAGCGAGATATATGGAAATATTTCAGGAGGAAAATAATGCATTATTTGTATAATAGCCTGCTAACAACTGGGTCCGTGTTATTAAATACTATGATCCTAGCTTTATTACTTCTTGGCTTTACACAAAAAACCGAGGCTCAATTAAATTCCGACAAGCACGACCAAGCGCCTATGGAAGCTATGGGCGGCCATGCTCATCATGCAGGGGTGGATCATCTATACGATCTAACGCCGATAGGAGTTATGGGCGGACATACCCATCATGCCGGAGGATTGATGCTCTCGTACAGGTATATGTATATGAGCATGGACGGCAATAGAATTGGGACGAACAGGGTGAGCAACCAAAGGGTCCTTGAGGACTTTATGGTGACACCTACTGATATGACGATGCAGATGCACATGTTCGGTCTAATGTATGCCCCCACTGATTATATAACTCTAATGGGGATGATACCTTATGTGAAAAAGTCGATGAACCATCTAACGAGAACAAGTGTCCGTTTTAAGACTGAATCAGAGGGACTTGGAGATATTAATTTCACCGGACTTATAAAAATATTTGACGATCATAACCAGAGTATCCATTTAAACGCCGGAATGAGTTTCCCTACGGGCTCTATCGATGAAAAAGACCGGACACCCGCAGGACCTAATCAACAACTCCCATATCCTATGCAACTGGGTTCAGGAACATTTGACCTTCTTCCCGGAATCACATATTTGGGTCAACACAATGGTCTATCATGGGGTTCCCAGCTAAGCGGTGTCATTAGCTTGGGAGAAAACGATCGGGATTATTCGCTTGGAAATGCGCTAGATATTACCGCATGGGGAACGTGGGACTGGTATAACTGGATTAGCACGTCAACAAGACTGGATTGGCAATTTTGGGGGAATATTGACGGGGCCGATCCGGCTCTAAACCCGGCGCTTGTTCCGACGGCTGATCCTAATCTCAGAGGAGGCAACAAACTGGACCTTCTGTTCGGTATGAATTTTTATGTGCCCGAAGGTCCGCCCCTTATAAAAGGTCAAAGACTGGCTGTTGAGTTCGGATTCCCTATTTATCAGGACTTAGACGGCCCGCAGCTTGAGACGGACTGGGTTCTCACACTCGGATGGCAGTATGCGTTTGCCGCTTATTAGAATCAAAAAATTAACGCAGAGTGTATGCCCTATCTAATGGGCATATATTCTGTATAAATATCCGTCATTATCGGTTATTATAATAATTACTGAATTGCAATGTTTGTCGATATAACTAAGTATTCGGAGGATGCAAAATGCCAAAAATCTTGAACCTAAATACATTCCTTTTAATCCTGCTTATAGCAACATCATATATTTCAACTGGAGTTGTCGGGTGTGGTAGTAGTGGGGGCGGCGGTAATAATAAGACAACAATACGAGGCATTATTGAACAAGTTATAGGTGGAACGGGTGAAGTATCGGGTATAAGAGTCAGCATATTTGAAAACAATAAGCGACGAGTTTCCGACCGCACAAACCAATCGGGAGAATTTAGGCTTACTTATAATCCAAACAATGACGTCGCCGAAATTCAATTCGAAGGTAGTGATTTTACATTATCACGATTTATAAGCGTAACCCAGGGAAGCGACGTAACTTTAGATGAGATTATTGATACGATAACTCCGGAAATTATCTTTACAGAGTGGATAGTAGACCAAAGACGATTAACACTGTCCAGTTTTGATGAAGTAATTTTTAACGATACTGAAGCTACTTTCAGGATTGACGGCAAGAATAATAACTGTATACGAGCCAAAGGAGAAAGCAGAGTTGAGATCACAGCTCTAAGCATATCCCTTATAAACTGTACAGAAGGAATTACTACATCAAGTTTTGCTCTAGTTGATCTTCAGGCTGATGAGGATATTAGTGTAATAGCAAAAAAAGATGGAATAAAATCACAGGATAACTCTTCCGTTTCACTTTCCATGACCGGAACCCCCATTGATAATAATATTTTTATAACATCCGAGAAGGAAAACGGTATTAGGGCGTCAGGGGCTTCTATAGTGATTGTAGACCCTCAAAACAACTGTACTATTACAGGCGCAAAAAATGCCATTAATCAAAGCGGGACATCTATGGTTGATCCTGACGGCTGCACACTTGTTGGAAATTAAGAACCGGCACTCATAAATTCGTTATTGCTCCCGTTAAGAGAACAATAAATCAGTGGGCTTCCGCCCAGTTCTTCCCTGTTCCGATATCCACTTTGATTGGTACAATTAGGCTCCAAGCACCTTCCATTTCTTCTTTAACCATTTTGGAAAGCCTAGCCAATTCATCTTTTTTCACTTCAAAAAGGAGTTCATCGTGTACCTGAAGAATCATGCGGGACTCATAATCCACTAACTTATCATTAATACTGATCATTGCTATGTTGATTATGTCAGCGGCAGAACCCTGAATAGGAGTGTTCATAGCGGTCCGTTCTCCGAAACCTCGTAAGCCCCTATTGCTGGACTGAAGCTCGGGTATTGGTCGTCTCCGCCCAAGGATGGTTTCGGCATATCCCTTGGTCGCCGCGTCTGATATTGATTTCTCAATATACTCTTTTACTTTCCCATAACGCTTGAAATACTCATCAATATAGCTCTTTGAGATTGAAATCGACGTACCCAGCTGCTTAGCTAGACCGAACGCGCTAATACCGTATATAATGCCAAAGTTGATGTTTTTTGACAGCCTTCTCATATCAGGCGTTACAAGGTCTTGTGTTACTCCGAATATTTCTGAAGCAGTCCTGTTATGTATGTCGCTGTCGTTTAAGAACGCTTCTATCAGACTGTCATCTCCAGAGAAATGAGCAAGCAATCTGAGCTCAATTTGAGAGTAATCCGAGGAAAGCAGAGTAAATCCTTCCTCTGGAATGAAAGCCTCTCTTATACGTCTCCCCCGAGCGGTTTTAATAGGAATATTCTGCAAGTTGGGATCACTAGAGCTGAGCCTGCCGGTTGAAGAGCCGACAGGGTTAAACGAAGTATGTATTCTACCGGTATCAGGGTTAATAAGCTTGGGAAGAGCGTCAACATAAGTGGATTTAAGTTTTGAGAGCGTTCTGTGCTCAAGAACTTTTTCAGGGATCTTATGAAACTTGCTCAGATCAGTAAGAACTTCTACATCTGTAGAAGGCTCCCCTGTCTTCGTAAGTTTTCTCTGAGGAAGATCAAGGGTCTCAAATAAAACTTCTCTTAACTGAAGAGGGGAGTTTAAGTTAAACTCATAGCCTACTTCTGAGAAAATTTCTGCCTCTATCTCTTTTAGTCCCTGATCAAACTCCTTAGATAAATCTTTAAGTTTAGCGCTGTCTACCTTAACGCCGTTCATCTCTATTTTTGACAAAACCCTAATAAATTTAAGCTCTATATCTCTAAACACATCGGTTAAATTGATCTCATCTAACTCAGGGGCAAGGATCTTACTTAACAACATTGCAACATCAGCATCTTCAGAGGCATAGTCCCTGGCTACAGCAAGCTCGACCTCATCAAAGCCGATTTTAGATTTGCCAGTACCAGTCACATCTTTATAAGAGATCATCTGGTGCCCAAGATACAATCTTGAAAGCTCATCCAGACTGTAGCTGTTTCTGGAAGAATCTATCATGTGGGCCGCGATCATTGTATCAAAAGTGATACCGTTTAAGCTGAGCCCGTATTTTTCAAACACAACAATTTCATATTTGAGGTTTTGACCAATTTTCTTGATTTCTTCGCTCTCTATAATTGGCTTTATTTTATCGAGCACTAAGGGAAGATCGAGCTGCGTTGACGAAGAATCAGTGAGCGCCCTATGCGCAACCGGAACATAATAAGATTCATGGGGAGCGGGACAGAGTACTATCCCCACAATTTCGGCAAGCATAGGACTTGGGGATGTAGTCTCTAAATCTATAGAAAGCTCACCCGTATCATTAATTCTATTAATTACTTTATCCAAATCCGGCTCGGTTAAAACTAAATGATAATTATCGTATGAAACCGTGCCCTCGCCGATATTTACATTCTCTAAAGTATCTTCACCCAGCTCGCGGAGTAGGTTTTTAAATTCGAGCTCTTGAAACATCTCTCTGAGTTTATCGTTATCAAATCCATTATATTTAAATTTCTCAAGTCTTGTCTCAATATCTATATCCGTTTTAATAGTAACAAGCTTTTTGCTGAGTACAGCGTCTTCCCTTTTTTCTTCTAATAGAGTTTTATGTCTTTTTGAAACATCGTCTAGATTCTTAAAAAGCTCGTCCAGTGATCCAAATTTGGAGATCAGGCTTACAGCGGTCTTCTCCCCTATACCTTTTACGCCTGGTATGTTATCCACCGCATCCCCAGCAAGAGCAAATACATCAATCACTCTGTCTGGATCAACTCCATATTTCTCTTTGACTTCTTTAGTCCCGGTGACCTTATTCTTCATAGTATCAAGGAGTGTGACTTTATCTGAGACAAGCTGACAAAAATCTTTATCTCCCGTAACTAAAACTACTTCCGCATCTTCTTTCTCAACGTCTTTTGAGATCGTGCCCATCAGATCGTCTGCTTCAAACCCTTCTAATTGCACTTGAGGAATATTAAAGGCATCTACCATTTCATATATCTTAGAAAATTGGGGAACAAGGTCCTCAGGGGGCTCGCTCCTGTTGGCTTTATAGAGAGGGTATATATCGTCTCGGAAAGTAGCACCTTTTGAGTCAAAAACAATCCCTATATGAGTAGGCTCGTAGTCTTTTAAAAACTTAAAGAGCATCGAGGTAAATCCGTAGACTGCGTTTGTAGGAACTCCCTTAGAATTACTAAGGTGTCTTATTGCATAGTAAGCACGAAATATATAAGAGCTTCCGTCGATCAGATATAAAACAGGTTTTTCCATAACAGTACAGTTTAGGTTTTTAATGTATAGGTGTCAAAAATTATTACAATTCATTGACTTAATCAGCTAAAAAAAATATAATCGAAGTATCGGCGGGTTAGGAGATCAAATGAAAATACTAGTTGTTGCATGGCTTATAAGCGCCGTGAGCTTATTGATTGTAGGGCACATCATACCGGGGTTTGAGGTTCAAAGCTTCGGCTCAGCCTTAATAGCAGCGGTTATTATAGGACTTATAAACGCTACGATAGGTCTATTTCTAAAAATTGTTACAATCCCACTTTCAATTCTTACTTTTGGGATATTCCTTTTGGTTATTAATGCGTTGATGTTGATGTTTGCATCCTCGATACTTTCAGGATTTACTGTCACGGGGTTTTGGGCCGCATTTTTTGGCGCCATAGTTCTAGCTATTGTAAATATGATTATAAGAGGCTTGCTCGGAGGTGAACAGTAAAGTTATTTATGCGGCTCTACTATAATTTTGATAGAATCTCCGCCTTCTTCGACCATACGAAACCCAGCCCCTGTTTCAGATAGCGGCAAACGGTGAGTAACCATATCCCCTACATTCACCCGTTTTGATCTAATTAACTCAAGTGCTAAAGCTAAATCTGAAGGTGAGGCTGCATAGGAGCTTAATATTTTTACTCCTGACCACCAGAAATCGTTAAACGGAATCTCGACTTTGGTATCGGGACCCGAAGGCGCAAAAAATAAAATAGTTCCGCCGGGTTCAACGAGATCAAATGCCTGCTCAATTACAGATTTTGCACCTACACATACGACAACAAAATCGGCTAATCGACCTTCATTAACCTCTTTTATATGAGATGCAATATCGTGATCAGCGTGTATTGCATAATCAGCACCGAAATCCTTGGCAGCGTTAAGCTTGTAATCGTTAAGATCAGTTGCGATTATCCGCCCCGCCCCCTGAGCCTTTGCGAGCTGTATATGCAGGAGCCCTGTCATACCGCTGCCCAAAACTAAAACGCTGTCGGTTATCTGAAATCCGGCTAATCTCTGCCCTCTAACAACACATCCAAGGGGCTCTACAAAGGAAGCCTCCTCATATGTAACGTCATCAGAAAGTTTGAGTACGCCTCGGTCAACGTTAATTTCCGGTATCCTGATGTATTCTGAAAAGCCGCCGGGATCAAAGTGGGTTGATCTCAGGGTCTGGCAAGCAGAGTGGTTTTCTCTCATGCAGTGATAGCAAGTGTTGCATGGCACATGATGGGTGGCGATAACGCGGTCTCCCACACTGAATTTGGACACCCGCTCTCCTGCCTCTACAACCTCCCCCGCTATCTCATGCCCTAAAACAAGAGGGGCTTTTGGAAGTCTGTACCATTCCATAAGATCGCTGCCGCAAATACCGCTTGCATAGACCCGTATCAAAATTTCTTCCGAACCAATCTTGGGAACCGGAATTTCTTCGAGCCGTACATCGGCATTTTTATAGTACATTGCTACTTTCATAGTTATATTTTGCCAGCAGTTCTTAGAACATTAATAAAGACCTCACTGAGGTCTCAAGCGTTTGCAGCTTTTTTAGATTCCTCTTCTTTTATAGAGAGAAATAAGTCATGGGCTTCTTTAGGTTTATTATTCTCATGAACAATTGACCTTATGGCTCTAATCACAGCAACCGGATGATCATTCTGCCAAATATTGCGACCCATATCCACACCTATAGCGCCCTGCTGAATAGCATTATAAGTCATCTCCAGAACATCCATCTCGGTCTCTAGTTTGGGGCCTCCGGCGATTACTATAAGAGCCGGGCAGCTTGTGGTTACTTTCTCGAACTCATCACAGTAATATGTCTTTACAATATGCGCACCAAGCTCAGCGCATATACGGCAGCAAAGCGACAGATAGCGTGCATCCCTTTTTTCAAGCTCCTTACCTACTGCAGTTATTCCAAGAACCGGGATTCCATACTCCTCACCCTGGTTTACAAGCTCAGCCAGATTAAGAAGTGTCTGACTCTCATGTTCACTTCCTACAAAAACAGAAATCCCCACTCCAGCTACATTTAATTTAATCGCTTCTTTAAATGAAGTAGTAATCCCTTCATCTGAAAGATCCGGGCCTACGATGCTGGAGCCGCCTGACACCCTTAGTACTACGTTAGTGGCCGCCTCCGGATCTACGGAAGTCCTCAGCACTCCTCTGGTTAGCATAATAGTGTCCGCATATGGGAGCAGAGGCTCAATAGTCTTGCGTGGCTCCTCAAGTCTATGTGTTGGGCCCAGGAAATATCCATGGTCAAACGCGAGCATAACGGTTCTACCCGTTTGCGGGTTAATAATTCTCGACATTCTATTTTTCATACCCCAGTCCATATTCATAACACCTCTCTATTGTTAGGATTATTTCAGTCAAAATTTATAGTAATCAGCGGTAAAAGTCAATGCATACGGGGCTCCTATCTGACGGACTCATATGCTATTTTAAATGCCTTTAGTGCCGTATCAATATGTTCTTGGGTATGTGAGACATTAGAGTAGCCCTTATTCTGCACATACCGTGTGGTACCGAAGGGGGCCTTACAGCGGGTGTGAAAACCCCATTTTCTCTTAGCACCTTGGCAAAATTAAGAGCGGGCTCCGCATCTCCAATCAACACAGGAATGATAGCGGAATGAGAAGGCAGTACATGAAGCCCTGTATTCTCAATACCGGATTTAAATTGCTCTACCATTTTCCAGAGGTGCTCTCTTCGCTCAGGTTCATTTTCTATAATATCGATTGCAGTAATTGAGGCGGCAAGAGACGCCGGAGGTAGGGAGGTATCGAATATATAGCTCCTAACTCGGTTTCTGATAAAATCAATTAATTCCCGGCTCCCCGCAATATATCCCCCAAGAGAACCGACAGCCTTTGAAAGAGTTCCCATTACTACAGGTACCCGGTCTTCAACACCGAAATGCTCCGTAGCACCGCTCCCCCTTTTCCCCAGCACCCCTGTAGCATGCGCTTCATCAATCATCAGCATACAACCGTAGCGCTCTGATAACTCAACCAATTCCGGCAATGGGACAAGATCCCCATCCATACTAAACACCGTGTCGGTTACTATAAGCTTCTTACATCTTTTATTTTTATCAGGGTCCAATAAAAGACCTAGATGATTGAGGTCAAGATGCTTATATACTTTTATTTCAGCCCGCGAGAGCCTGGCACCGTCAATGATGGAAGCGTGGTTAAGCTCATCGCTGTAGATTATGTCGTCACTTCCAACCAGGGCTGAAATTGTCCCTATATTTGCCAGATAACCCGAGCTAAACAGGATGGAAGACTCCGTGTTCTTAAACCGCGCTATCTTTTCCTCGAGTATTCTATGCAGATCAGAGCTACCGCTCACTAGACGCGACCCGCCAGAGCCGGTGCCGTACTTTTCCAATGCGAGCTTTGCTGACTCAACAACTTTTGGATCAACACTTAGACCCAAATAGCTATTTGATCCTAACAAGACATATCTTTTACCTTCTATTGTAACTTCAGGGGATTGGCCAGATTCCAGTTCGGTCAATAAACGGAACAGCCGTTTATCGTGAATCTGTTCTAACTCTTCTTTTATCCATTCAAGTGGGTCATGCATGATTTTTCTAGATAGAGATATTATTTGCTCAAGACTCTTCAGTTGCCTTTTTAATCGAGCTGTATGTCACACGAACTAGCTTTCTTAAATCTTCCATAGGTATACCGACAGGCGGCATGAGAACTACTACGTTTCCCAGTGGGCGAATAAGGACTCCGTTTTCCATTGCATGGTCTGCAACTTTCCACCCAATTTGAGACTCAGGTGCATATGGTTCTTTGCTCTCCTTATCCTCCACAAGCTCTATCCCCACCATAAAGCCTTTACTCCTTACATTACCAACATGCTTGAGGCCACCGAACTCCTTCAATTCATCTTCTAAAAATTGGATTTTCTCTTGTAACTCTTCAAGCGTGTTGTAGTTTTCAAAAGCCTGCAAGTTTCCCATTGAAGCGGCGCAGGATAGAGGGTTTCCGGCATAGCTGTGTCCATGAAAGAAGGTCTTAGACTCCTCGTAATCACCTAAAAATGCGTCATAAACTTCCTGAGTAGTAATTGTTGCCGAGAGCGGCAGATAACCACCGGTTAATCCCTTTCCGAGAACCAGCATATCAGGGGTAACGTCTTCGTGCTCACAGGCAAACATCCGGCCTGTTCTGCCAAACCCCGTAGCCACCTCGTCAAGAATGAGAAGCACATCATGTTTATCACATGATTCTCTCACCCGTTTTAGATAACCCTCAGGAGAGACTATCATACCCCCTGCCGCCTGAACATAGGGCTCTAATATCACCGCCGCTATATCCTCGTGATGTTCAGAAAGTATTTTATCAAGCTCCGTGGCGCACGCAAGATCGCAAGACGGATATGTTTTATTTAAAGGACAGCGGTAGCAGTAATATGATGTGGCCTGAAACGTCTCAAAAAGAAGAGGCGCAAACGTAGAATGAAATAAATCAATACCACCCACTGACACAGCGCCCAGGGTATCACCGTGATAACCGTTCTCTAAACAGACAAACTTTGTCTTCTTTTTGGGATCCCCTTTGTGCCTCCAGTACTGAAAAGCCATTTTAAGAGCGACCTCTACCGCGCTTGCGCCGTCACCTGAATAAAAAACCTTTTTTAATCCTTGTGGGCAAAGCTCTATGAGCTCTTTAGCAAGCTCTGCAGCAGGGGGATTTGTAACTCCAAGCAATGTACTGTGGCTTAGCTTATCGACTTGATTTTTAATAGCGTTGTCTATCTCAGGGACTTTATGACCGTGTATATTGACCCAGAGCGAAGATACCCCGTCTATATATTTATTGCCCTCTGAATCGATTAAATATGCACCCTCCCCACCCTCGATTATTATAGGATCCTTCTGCGCATACTCCTTCATTTGAGTAAAGGGGTGCCAAACAAATTCTTTATCGTAAGCACCTAATTTTTTTGTTCGATCGGACATGGTCTAAATTTTGAAATATTCAGATGGAATTAGTTTAATCCTATATCTTTTGTATTACGAGCAAAATCAATCTACGTCTGTTCGGACAGGCATCTCAAGGTCATATAACATCCGCAATTCCTCTTCGGGAGACCGCCCGGGAGTAGTCAAATAGGTTCGGATAATCATTGCGGTTACCCCGGCAGTAAGGCCCATAGCCCGCAAATTTTAGATTACTGTAACCACTATCGTTGTCAACAAAATATACACGGCCAATTACAGTGTTTAGGCCGTGCAAATTTGAAGTTAATAGATTAGACAGCCGTTTCTAGATTATAATTGAAAAATTGTATACCCTGTTCTAGGAAGGTACTCCAGGAGGTTTTGAACTGTGGCAAAAAAAACTAAGAAAATATGGGCTATTTATAAACGGCAAGGAAGTTAACGCTAAAGGCGGAAAAACATACATAAGAGAAAATCCCGCTACAGAGGAGCCTTTTGCTGAGATAGCGGAGGCGCAGAAATCAGACATAGACAAAGCTGTCAAAGCCGCAAGTAAAGCTTTTAAGATATGGTCCAAAGTACCTGTGTCTGAGCGGGTTAAATATGTACACAAGATAGCGGAGATACTCGAAAAAAATAGAGAGAAAATTGCCTTAACAAACACCCTGGAGACCGGAAAACCGATTAGAGAGAGCAGGCTCGTTGAATTAGGAGGAGCCATCAAGACACTCCAATACTACGCCAGCATTAGTAATCAATTAAACGGCGAGAGTATCTCGGTTTCAGACGCACAGCT
>PVMS01159030.1_pt1 | contig 12353 bp, 10 predicted proteins | sample 1853461 | NCBI WGS metagenome assembly PVMS01 (sample SAMN08582032, study PRJNA380276) | Marine sediment metagenome, whole genome shotgun sequencing project. | isolation source: ocean sediment barecode stripped | collected 2017
AAACAGCAATAAATCAGGGAGTTTTATTGGTTTTAGCATAGCACCGTTATAGTTAAATCAAAAAACTAAACGAAGTTTCTGATTTGCAGATGTTTAGAAACGGAATAGATTTTCCAATGCATAAAGCGGGATAAATGGACCAGCCACCCATCTCCACCTGGGGAGGGAAAGACTTTTGTCTGTAATTTGATTCAACCCGGATTATGTAATAGAATTTTGTAATGAGGGTTGAAACCACAATAAAATATGACTTTTTAGTAGTTTATGCATAGCATCGTTATGGTTAAACTTCAAAAAGTAGTGAAATGGTATATTTTGTAGTGGTTTCAAGACGTAATAAATTTTCTATTGCATAATATGGGTTCAAGAGCAATGTAAAACATTTTCCTCCTTTTTCAAGTGGGAGTGTCTTCTGAAGAAAAACGAGGTGATGTTATTTTATTAATGGCAGTTAGATTATCTTGGCGGAAAGCCCAAGACTAAGAAGCCTTGTACATCTGGGCTTTAACTCTTTGTATTCTCCGGATTTTACAGCACATTTTCCTTTGTAATGTACTAAAAGAGTACATTGTTCTGCTTGCTCCAAAGTATGATCACAGACATCCAGAAGTGCGTTGATTACAAATTCAAAAGTATGTATATCATCATTAAATAGAACGATCTCATACAGATCTACTTGTTTTTCAAGTACATCAACTTCTTCATGGGTTTTCTTTTTTGTGCCCATTATGGTATTTGTTTAAAAAATTATATAGAAAATATGTGGCTAATTTACATATTTTAATGAAACCCAATTATTTTTTTCTAAGGTTTTTTCTAAATACAGATTATTTTGTTTTGCCTCCATATCTAGTTTTGGGATGTCTTCTCTATAAAACCCACTTAATAATAGCACTCCATTTTTAGCTAAATTCTTAGCGTAGATCTCTAAATCCTGAAGTAAAATATTACGATTGATATTGGCTATAATGACATTGTAACTTTTCTCCTTTAATATTGAGGCATCCCCTTTATAAACAGAAATCCTCTTCGATTGATTTTTTTTTACATTTTCCAATGAATTTTCATAGCACCAGTCGTCAATGTCAATAGCATCGATTTTAGCCGCACCTTTCATTTCAGAAAATATAGCCAAAATACCTGTTCCGCAGCCCATGTCCAAAACACTTTTTTCGCTTAACTCCAAGTCTAATAATTGTTGGATCATCAAATGGGTGGTTTCGTGATGCCCGGTACCAAAACTCATTTTAGGTTCTATAACGATGTCATATTTAAGATTGGACCTGGCATGAAACGGAGCTCTGATACTTACCAGATCATTCACTTGAATGGCTTGGAAATTTTTTTCCCATTCACTGTTCCAATTTACCTTTTCCATCTCTTCGATATCGTATGAAATATTGAATTCATCAGAGCCTAATATGTGAATATCTTGTAGTAATACCTGATGCCAATCCTTTTTTTGGATATAGGCCGTGACGCCATTTTTGGTTTCTGCAAAACTCTCGAAACCCATCTGTCCCAATTCAGCTATAAGTATTTCGATTACATTAGACAAAGAAAGAATATTAGGTTTCTTGAGATCTATTATGAAATCATAGGAGATATAAACCATGATATTTTATTTGAACAGCATCTTTGTGAAAAGATATAATTATCTCTTACCCCAAGAAGAAGTTAACTCTCTTAAGATTAAGGATTTCTTTAGGATGTCTAAAACTTAACTAGATCGCTTTAATTAACGCTGTGAAATCTTCGGCATTTAGTGCTGCACCACCAATTAAGCCTCCATCCACATCTTCTTTTGAAAAGATCTCTTTGGCATTTGTTGGTTTTACACTTCCACCGTAAAGAATAGAAACTTCTTCGGCAACATCACTTAAATACCTCTCAGCTACTAATCCACGAATAAAAGCATGCATTTCTTGCGCTTGTTCCGGAGAAGCTGTTTCACCGGTTCCTATTGCCCAAACAGGTTCGTAGGCTAAAACTATTTTTTTCCAATCTTCTGAATTCAAATGAAATAAGGCATTTTTTATTTGACTTTCTACAACTTTAAAATGATTTCCATTTTTTCTATCTTCCAATACTTCACCGAAACAAAAAATAATTTCCATTTTGTTTTTTAGAGCTGTATCCACTTTTTTGGACAATAAGGCATCTGTTTCATTAAAATATTGCCTTCGCTCAGAATGACCCAGAATAACCGTATTGACATAAACGGCTTTAAGCATGCCTGCAGAAATTTCTCCTGTATAAGCCCCACTTTCTTCATGATGCATATTTTGCGCCGCCACTTCAATAACAGAATCTTTAAGCTTTTTTGATACTTTTTGAAGATTTACAAATGTAGGTGCCACAATAACTCTTGTGTTTTTAAGTGGTAAACCATTTATCGATTTTATAATGTCTTTAATTAAAGATTTTGACTCGGATAATGTTTTATTCATTTTCCAGTTACCGGCAACTATTTTACTTCTCATTTTATTTAATTTAAATTCGATTGCAAAGATAAATATAAACTATGTAAAGAAATGCATGAAATTACTACTTTTGCTTAACATTTTTCATTCTTATGAATAGAGAACAACTTATAGAACAAATCAAAATCAAAAAATCATTTTTGTGCATTGGTTTGGATGTTGATTTAGAAAAAATACCACAATATTTATTAAAACTGGATGACCCTGTCTTTGAGTTTAATAAACAGATTATTGATGCAACGCACCATTTAGCTGTTGCCTTTAAACCCAATACAGCTTTTTACGAGGCATATGGGATAAAAGGCTGGAGATCTTTGGAAAAAACAATACATTACCTCAATAAGAATTATCCTGAAATTTTTACTATCGCAGATGCTAAACGAGGAGATATAGGCAATACTTCTACCCGCTATGCCAAAGCATTTCTGGAAGACCTTAATTTCGATTCAATCACGGTTGCGCCATATATGGGAAGTGATTCGGTAGAACCATTTCTGGCATTTGAAGATAAATTCACCATTTTATTGGCGCTGACATCAAATGCAGGCGGACTTGATTTTCAAACTTTAGAAGATGAAAACGGGTTCAGTCTATACGAACATGTTCTTAGAACATCATTGACATGGAAAAACAGTAAAAGGATTATGTACGTGATCGGAGCTACCCGACCTGAGTATTTTGAGAAAATTAGACAGATCGTCCCTGATCATTTTTTATTGGTGCCAGGTATTGGAGCACAAGGAGGAGACCTTCAGGGGGTGTGTAAATATGGAATGAATGAGGATATAGGCTTATTAGTGAACTCTTCAAGAGGAATTATTTACGCTTCCAGAGGTAAGGATTTCGCGCAAGCTGCTGTTCAAAAAGCGAAGGAATTACAATCAGAAATGGAAACTATTCTGATAGATCTTCTCTAGTTTGAAAGCTTTACATTTATTATAACCTTATATTTTATATATTTGTTTTTACCCATTAACCAATCTGATTCACAGATCATAAATTGATTTGTAATAGTATATTTATCGCTAACTATAGATAAATCGAATGAAGACAGGAACTAAATTTAATGTAGAGGAGTCAGATGTGCTATTTGACTTCATGCAAAGCTTCTTGGATACGATTCCGGGAAATGCCATTGTTTTAGATCAAAATGGAACAATTGTTTGTTCCGACAGCGAATGGATTGGATCTGCTGAGGAATTCGGATTTTCAAAAAAAACCGAATATAAAGGTTCGGATTATTTTGAGATAATGTCTTCCATAGAATGCATATCTGACGGTGTTCAGAAAGACCTTTTACAAGAGGTTAAAAAGTTACTTTATGGCGAATTAAAACAGTTTGAATGCACATATGATACAAAAGTTAAGGATAGGAATTATCGAACTTCTTTTTTTGGAAAAGAATTTAACTTCTCAGGAAAAAAATGGGTATCAATTACTTATTTGGATGTTACCAAACAAAAAAAAGACCATATTATACGTTTAGATGAAGATGAAGAATTCAATGTAATATTTGATCAGGTTGCCGTTGGTATGGCAATGGTTTCTCTAAATGGTCGGTTTTTACAAGTCAACAAAAAATTCAGTGAAATTTTCGGGTATTCATGTGTAGAAATAATCAGACTTTCCTACAAAGACATTATTTACTCTGAAGATAATAACCTCTATTCAAAGGATATTGAACAGTTGAAAATTGGGCAGAAAGACAGTTTTACCGGTGAGAAAAGATATATCCATAAAAATGGACAGGTAATATGGGGCAAGATCACAATTTCTCTAATTAGAAAGAAATCGGGAGAATCTAAATACCTCCATGCTGTTTTTGAAGATGTTTCTGATCGGCTAAAAATTGAAACTGCCCTAAATGAAAGTGAGATAAATTATAAAAATTTGTTTGAGCAAGCTCAAGATGGCATTGCACTTCTTCATAATGACAAGGTAAAATTTGTAAATTCTGCAATGATTAATCTGGCAGGTTACTCAAAAGAGGAACTGATCGGTAAACCGTTTGTTTCTTTTATTTCAGATGATGAGCTTTTAAGAGTTCTTGAGATACATAGAAAAAGACTGAACGGTGAAAAAGTTCCAGAGATTTATGAGACTGCAATAAAGAAAAAAAGTGGTGATACATTGGAGGTAGAATTTAATTCTCGATTATCGGATAACGAAGGTGTACAAATAGTGATGATTCGGGATATATCGGAAAGAAAAAAAACGGAAAAAGAACAGAAACTTATCTTTGATGAACTACAACAAGAAAGGAATATGTTCATCTCGGGACCGGTCGTTGTTTTTAAATGGTCAAATAGTGCAGGCTATCCAACAGAATATGTTTCACCGAACGTCTATGAAGTATTTGGCTACACACCGGAAGAATTAACATCGGGAAAAATTTTATATGGAAAACTGATCTCAGAATTAGATATAGAAAGGGTTAACAATGAGGATATTACCCAGAAAGAGATAAAGAAAAACAATCATTACACACAAGAACCCTATCGTATTATTCGCAAGAATGGAGAAATAATCTGGGTGCTCGACTATACTACTATTATCAGGGATGAAAAAGGAACTATAGTAAATTATCTTGGATATGTCGTCGATATTACGGAGCAGAAAAAAATGGAAGATGAACTGAGGGAAAGTGAATTTAAATATCGAACTTTATTAGAGAACATACCACAAAAGATATTTTTGAAAGACAATAATTCGGTCTATGTATCATGCAACAGGAATTATGCGGATTATTTAGGGTTAGACTCTTCAGAAATTAAGGGGAAGACAGATTATGAGTTGTTCCCTGCTCGATTCGCAAAAAAATTCCAAACCGATGATAAACGTATCATTAAAAGTGGACAGACCGAAGAATTAGTGGAGGAATATTTTCAATTTGGTAAGGTTGTGTGGAATCGAGTCATTAAAACGCCGGTAAAAAATGAAAAGGGTGAAATTATTGGGGTATTAGGTGTATTTTGGGATATTACTGAACAGAATAGAACGGAAGAATTATTACGTGAAAGCGAAGAAAAATTTAGAACACTTGTAACTAATATTGAGGAGATTGTTTATATTTTGGATAACAACGGTAAATTTTTACTCTCAGAAGGTAAAGGATTATCCAACTTAGGGTTGGACCCGGGTGAGGTTGTGGGAAAATCAATATATACACTCTATAAAGACTTTCCAGATATACTGGCTAATGTTAAAAAGGCTTTGAGAGGTGAAACGGTTACTTTTGAAACAGAAGTAAGTGGCAGGGTTTTTAGAAATTGGTATACACCTCACAAAGGTAAAGGAGGTGAAGTCATTGGCTTACTTGGATTATCTGTAGATGTAACAGAACAAATCAAGGCAAAGGAAATTATTAAAGATAGTGAGGAAAGATTGGCAGGCTTTATCGAATCTGCTACCGATGGGTTTGCCCTGTTTGATTCAGACCTTAATCTGGTTATGAATAATTACATGATCCTAAAAATATTTCCACCCCAAATTATAAAAAACGTTAAGATTGGGGCAAATCTACTGGAAATTGTTCCCTTCTTGAAAAAAACAAATAGATATAAAAAGTATCTGGATGTAATGAAAACGGGTAAACCCTTATTACTTGAAGATATTACTCCAAATGAGAAATACGGTGATCTTTCCGTAAATATAAAAGCTTTTAAAGTAAATGACGGATTAGGAATGATATTTACTGATACTACTGAAGGCAAACGTGCTCGTTTGGAACTTAAAGAAAGTGAGGAGAAATATCGAGAACTTATTGAGCAGTCAAATGATGGAGTTGGTTTGATTCAGGATAATAAAATTGTCTTTACAAATTCAGTTTTAACGGAGATGCTCGGTTATACAAAAGATGAGTTCAAAAGAATAAACTTTGTTGATATTGCCCACCCTGATGAACTATCCCGACTTATGGATTTTCATAAAAGAAGAATGTACGGTGAAAAGTTACCATCTATATATGAAACAAGATTATTGAAGAAAAATGGAGATGTTTTAGAAGTTGAATTCAACGTGGCTAAAACTTCCTTCCTAAGAGAAGTTGCTGTTCTGATTATGGCACGAGATATTTCTGAAAGAAAGAAAACAGAGAAAGAGATTGTCAAATACCAGGAACGATTAAAGGCACTTGCTTCAGAACTTATCATAACTGAAGAAAAACAACGCAAGCAAATAGCAACGGATCTTCATGATCATGTGGGTCAATTATTGGCTTCATCCAGATTGCAAATGGCAGCGATTAACAAAGACATGGAAAAAGAGGTTATTCTTATGAAAATAAAAAGTATTTCATTAGGTATGCTTCAGGCAATTCAATCCATACGAAATGCCATTTTTAACTTAAGCCCTCCTCAACTTAACGAAATTGGATTGTTTGCGGCAACAGCAGACTGGTTGGAAGATCAAATAGAATTAAAACATGGAATTAAAACTATTATTAAAGGAGAGGATCGGTTTTTTTCATTGACCGAAAACACGAGATTCTTAATTTTTAGAAGCATTCGCGAACTCTTAATTAACGTAGTAAAACACGCTAAGGCAGAAAATATTATCGTGACCATAAATGAAGCTAATAAGAAAATGCACATTTCTATAGACGATGATGGGATAGGTTTTGAATACGATCCCGTGTCATTTAGAAATAAAAGAAAGAGTTTAGGACTTTTTAGTATACATGAAAGAGTAACCGATATTGGAGGATCAATGGAAATTGATTCTAAACTAGGAAGGGGAACACTGATAAAGTTAATAATTCCTATAATAGAATAATATTATGTCAGTGAAAGTCTTACTTGTTGATGATCATCCTGTTTTTATGGCCGGGATACGAGCTATTTTGGAGAATGAAGGAGGAATTTCTATTGAAGGAGAGGCAAAAGATGGTATTGAGGCAGTGAAAATGGTAAAGGAAAAATGCCCGGACGTAGTTGTTATGGATATTACGATGCCAAATTTGAATGGAATTGAGGCCACAAAACAAATTCTGGATTTGTCAATGGATACTAAAATTTTGGCACTCTCTATTCATGCGGGCAGGCGATTTGTTAAAAATATGCTTGATGCCGGAGCTGCCGGCTACCTTTTAAAAGACAGTGCTCCTGAGGAGCTCCTGTCTGCAATACAAAAGGTTGCAAAAGGCGAAATGTATCTTTCTTCAACGATCACAAGTATAGCCTTAAGTAAGGATGTTTTTCAGCAAGATAGGAGTAAGGTGTTGATCACAAAATTTCATCGACCATCAATCACTGATGAATATTTATTTCGTTCCAAAATCCTTGAACAACTGGGGAAAAATGTAAATAAACCATTGTCTCTTGTCTCCGCACCTGCAGGATATGGTAAAAGTATTACAATAAGTCAATGGCTTGACAGTACCGATAGGTTAAATAATTGGATTACTTTAGATGAAGAACACAATAATCTGAGAATATTTTTAGATTACTTCAATGCCGCTATCGATCAATTATTCCCAGGGTCATTGGAGAAATTTGACAGTTTATTAATGGGTAAAACACTTCCATCTATTCAAGTTTTAGTCCACAACTTAATCAACGAATTAGATAAAATACAAAGGAAGTTTGTACTGGTATTGGATGATTATCACAATATTACCATACCTGAAATTCATAGTTTTATAAAGGAATTATTACGTTTCTCACCAAAGAACCTGCACCTTTGTATTTTAACCCGCCATGACCCACAGCTAGGTTTAAGTTCGCTTCGTGTGCATAACCGCATGCATGAAATAAGAATGAAAGAACTTTCTTTTTCTAAGAAGGAAATTAATAATTTTTTTAAGAATTTATTTAAAATTGAATTGGATAAGGAGACTACCGAATCTCTTTATATGAAAACTGAAGGATGGATTGTAGGCTTAAAAATGATATCACTAACAATTGACGAAGAAGAGAATGCTAAGAAGATATTAAGTAAATTAGATAGGAATATTCATCTGGTTTCAGAATTTTTGAATACTGAAATATTAGCTAATCAATCAAGTAGTTTTCGAAATCAATTGCTTATGTCATCGATTTTAGACCGTTTTTGTGTTCATGTACTGGAAGAACTTTTTTCGATAGAGAACTCAGAAGATGAAAATAGTTTGAGCGGACATGATTTTATTGAAAAATTGGTTGGTTCTAATCTGTTTGTGATTCCGCTTGATAATTCAAGAAACTGGTTTAGATTTCATATGCAATTCAGAGAATTACTTATGGATCAACTGAAAGAGACAAAAACACAAAATGAAATAAATGCATTTCACATTATTGTTTCTGAATGGTTTGAGAAGAATAATTTAATTGATGAAGCAATTGAACATGCCAGTATTGCCGGAAATGTAGAAAAAGTTACTCAAATCATTGAGCTGCATGGAAGGGAAATGATTAATTTGGGTAAGTGGCATGTATTGAATAAATGGCTGTCGAAATTACCTGGTCAAGTCATTCAGAATAGACCGGAATTATTGATTGTTAAAGCATGGGTTCATATGTTTAATTTTGATGTAGAGGCGCTAGGGCCAATAATGGACAGAATTGATGAATTAATGAATCAAGGTGCAGAGTTACATTCATTTTCAGGAGAAGTAGCTTACTTTAGAGGGCATTCGAGTATTCAAGAATTTCAAGATGGTGAACAGAGCTTAGAATATCTGGAACGTGCATTGAAATTGATTCCCATAGAAGAAGTTGCTTTCAGGGCAGAAACTGAATTGTTGTTTGGGATAGCCGGGCAAATGCAGGGCCAATCAGAAAGAGTAACTAAACAAGTCCTGCAATGGCTTAATGATTCAATGCCATTGGCACCCCTTAGAGAAGCTCGATTACTTCTTGCATTAAAACTTATAAATTACATTGAATTAAGACCTGATGAAGCTGTAAAATATTTTGACAGATGCCATAATGTTGCAATATTAAATGATTTAGAGGAATCATTGTGCTGGTGTCATTATATAGAAGGATTGATTTTTATTCAAAAATGCGACTTTAAGAGGGCAATTGAAATGCTCGAAAAAGTAAAAAAGAAGCGATTCTTCTTTCACGCGCGTGCTGCAGTTGATGCTATGATTGCACTCACAATTGCCTATGAATTTGATGGTCAAACAAGACGAGCTAATAAGACGATTTTGGTGCTGGAAGGATTTAACCAGGGCCTGGGATCTTATTTTTCCGATTTTGTAAATTCTTGTAAAACCAGGTTGGGAATTATACAAGAAAAGGGAGAACCGTTTATTCATTGGTCGAGATCAAGTTCTTGTAATCCTATTAGGGCCACATTGTTTTGGTTTGAAATTACTTGTTTAACTCGATGCAGACTGTTAATCTCTAAAGGGTCAAATAAAGATATCCTAGATGCTGAAGAGCTGTTAGATAATTTTGAAAACAAGAATGTTGCGCATTTAAATTACTTGCACTTGATTGATATTCTGGCTTTGAAAGCTATACTTTATTATAAGCAAGAAAAATTTAAAGAAGCAATTATAACACTTGAGAGGTCACTTGTTCTTGCCGAACCTAGTGAATTCATATTTCCATTCCTGGAATCAGGAGCGATTATGATCAGTTTGATTAATTTGCTGCCAAATAAAATTAAACGAAAATCCAATATAGAAAATATACTAAATAGAATTAAAGAGGCCAGAATTACTATTAAACATGAATTGAATGGTGGAAAAAGCGATGAAATGCTTAACTATAATTTGAAATTATTTACTCCTCGTGAACTTGTTGTGTTACAATATCTTTCAAATGGAATGAGGAATAAAGAAATTGCGACCGCACTATTCGTATCAGACGATACCATTAAGAAACATTTATACAATATGTTTCAGAAATTATCTGTTAAAAATAGATTGAGTCTGGTTTCAAAGGCCAGGGAATTAGGCTTAATTTAATCCTCCTTCTTTCGCCTCTGGCGGATTCGGCGGACGAGAAGACTTGGTTTAACCTGACTGCCGTCAGGCAGGCTTGCGTTGAGGTAGTTTATTTCGTTTGAATAAGTTCGGATATTAATAATGATTAAGAAAGCATCTTGGATGATAATTTTAGAATTTTGACAAGTTCTGCCAGTGCTAAATTAAATACTCGAATATGTTTTTGTTAGAAAAAATACTTTGTATATTTGCAGCCCAAAAATTAATAATATTTAGATTAGAACTTATGAAAGGAGGTGCCATACTATGTTGATTATTCCGGTAAAAGATGGAGAAAATATAGATAGAGCGTTAAAACGTTTTAAAAGAAAATTTGATAGAACGAAAACGATGAAAAAATTACGTGAACGCAAGCAATTCAACAAGCCTTCCGTATTAAAGCGTAAACAGATGCAAAAAGCTGAATATGTTCAAGCGATTAGAACGGCTGAAGAAAAAGGTTAATTGTTCGGTTATTTTAACTGGATTTTTAAAATTCAATGTTAAATAAAATAAAAGGTTCTCACGAAAGTGAGAATCTTTTTTGTTAAATAATTATTTCAATAATTCAGAAAGTTGTAATTTTGAATATGTAGGATAGTTTGTATCCGGGAATTATTCATCTTATTTAAAAGATAGAAAGAAAATAAATTTGAGTATAGCTTCATTTATAGAATATATAAGTTACGAAAAAAAATATTCAGGAAATACTGTCGCGGCTTATAAAAAGGACTTAGAAACATTTCAAGAATTTTGCAGACACGAGTTTGAAGAGATTAGTATCGATAATGCATCATATAGTTATATTAGAAGTTGGATAGTTGAATTGGTCGAGAAAAATATTTCAAATCGATCTATAAACAGAAAAATAAGTTCTTTAAAATCATATTATAATTTTTTATTGAAGACTAAACAATTAAAAGAAAATCCACTTAGGAAACATCGGTCTTTAAAAATTGCCAGGAAAATAAATGTACCTTTTTCGCAAAAGGAAATTGAGGAAGTAATTCATCTTTTTGATGATAAGGTAGATTTTGAGTCTGTTAGGGATAAGTTGATCGTTGAACTACTTTATACCACGGGTATCGGAGAGCTGAACTAATTGGATTGAAAAATGAATCCATTGATCTTTCACAGGAAATAGTTAAAGTTTTAGGTAAAAGAAATAAGGAAAGACAAATTCCGTTATTAAGATCAGTTATCAGTAGTATTGGAATCTATCAATTAGAGAAGAGTAAAATTAATTCAAATAGCGAGTTTTTTTTTATCACCAAAAAGGGTAAAAAACTATACTCCACACTTGTTTATAGAATAATAAATGATTATTTTAGTAAAGTATCCGTTAAAGCTAAAAAGAGTCCTCATGTTATTAGACATTCATTTGCAACACACTTACTTAATGAAGGTGCTGATTTGAATTCGGTAAAAGAATTATTGGGGCATGCAAGTTTGGCTTCAACTCAGGTTTACACACATAGTAACTTGAAAGAATTAAAAACAATGTATAACAAAGCCCATCCCAGGGGCAATAAAACTTAAGATTTATGAAAGTATCTGTACAGTCTGTTAATTTTAATATTGATGTAGAATTGATAAAATATATTGAAAAGAAGGTCAATAATCTTGAAAAATTTGGTGATAATATTGTTGATGCAGAAGTATTTTTAAAAGTAGAGAAATCAAGTATTAAAGAAAATAAGATATCAGAGATAAAAATTCGTTTACCCGGAAATGATTTAGTTGCAAAAAAGCAAAATAAAACTTTTGAAGAAGCGGTTAGTTTAGCAGTTGACGCAATAAAAAGACAATTATTGAAAAGAAAAGAGAAATTAAGGGCATAAAACAAAAATAAAGATAAAAAGTTTTGTAGAAAAAATAAAACTTTATACATTTGCAAACCGTTAGAAAAAGCGGTTTGTTTTTTTATTTCAATTAATTCCATAAAAAAACAAACC
>PVMS01117528.1_pt1 | contig 12352 bp, 7 predicted proteins | sample 1853461 | NCBI WGS metagenome assembly PVMS01 (sample SAMN08582032, study PRJNA380276) | Marine sediment metagenome, whole genome shotgun sequencing project. | isolation source: ocean sediment barecode stripped | collected 2017
AATCGGGATGAGCCGTTACTCTCGGCCAATGTTTTGTGGAAGAAATATTTTTTGCAGACATTGAGGTCACTTTAAGTTCCACCGGGTCCCACCCGGTGGCAATAAATCACCCACTCCCGTGGGAGGGGAATTGTCATAGCTTGCTTGAGCAAAAACACCGTCAAGCCTTTTACGTTGGGTATTCTGAAAACAAACAGCCTATCTAGCTCATAGCTTCTGTGGGCGTGGCCCACTTGCGGCGGGATTGCTCAAGCAAGCTATGACAATTCCCCTCCCACGGGAGTGGGTGATTTATTCCCACCGGGTGGGACCCGGTGGAACTTAAAGTGACCTCAATGTCTGCAAAAAATATTTCTTCCACAAAACATTGGCCGAGAGTAACGGCTCATCCCGATTTCTTCTGGGAGAAATCTCATTTACTGACAAAAACCCGGCTGAATCGGTTTTTGATGATTTCCCTATTACTGCACTTTATTGTAGTTGTGGCTCAGGGCTTGTGGCCCACTAGCGTCGGCAAGGAAAAAGTCTTCAAACCAATCCAAGTCCGTTTCATGGCGCCTAAAACATCGGATACCCTGTTGGATGAGGGAAAGATTATCGATGCGCCAGTACCTGAAAAAATTGAGGAGCCGCGGACCAAGGATCTCTTATCCAGTTTCAATAGCCGGGCTCACTCCAACAAGAAAGTCGCCGCCTATAAAGAGTATCGAAAGAAAAAATCCGTTGCGCCAAAAATGAAAGGAACGGCAAAGAAAGCCCTTCCGGTGTCTGCTACGGCCCCAGCTAAACCGGATAAACCTAAAACAAAACTCGCATACAAAGAGAAACAATTAACCCCACTGCCGATCTCTCCCAAAGGGACAATAAAACCGCCTGTGGAGGAGAAGCCTGTTCAGTCGGCACCTAGTCAAAGTTTTGGAAATAGTGGTAGCTTGGCCCTGTTGGATGGCTTTGATGCAGAAAAATACGCCTCCTTCGATACCCATACCCCCTTGCTGGAAGACTCCGACGATGATACGGACACCATCTCGCTGGATACGCGTGAGACCAAATACGCTTCTTATTTTGCCAGGATCCAAAACCAGATTGAACGGGTTTGGGTCTATCCCTCGCAAGCGGCGCAACGAGGTGTCAGCGGCGAGGTGACTCTCCGCTTCAAAATTTCCAAGGATGGCAACCTCATTGGTATTCAGCTCATTGAAGGTTCTCTTCATGAAATATTGGATCTTGCCGCGATCAAGGCGATTAAAGAATCCGCACCTTTTTATCCTTTCCCGCTGACCATTAAGAAGAAAAAACTCGCCATCCTGGCGACCTTTGTTTACAGTCCAAATTATGGACAGTTACGCCACAGACCGTCTAATAATTAATACTAAATATCCGTACTATCTTTTTATTTCTCATAAAAACTGGAAAAGTTAAAAAATTATTCCATGCCCACCCCCGCTTTCTCTCCTCTACAATTGCCGAATTTTCAAAGATTTTCATTCCTCTGTATTGAAAAAACGTCCTTTTCGGATCAGCCTCACAAACCACTAAAAACCCCTTAGTTATTGATTTTTATAGCTTTTCTGCTAACCTACTAATACCAAGTTACTACATATTTTGATTAAACTTTGCATGAAAGACGTTATAAAATTAAAATACTCCGATAGGAGTAATCAGGAACCCTTGATGGTAATGTTTTTGTCCCATCCAGTCGATTCGGAAAAACCCGAGGATTGGTACTGGACACAAGTGGCTGGAGTGCCCTTCTTGCTTCGCAACCTTTTGAATATTCAAAAGGGCGGTGGCAGGAATCTGGTTTTATCTACTTCTCCGTCTGCGCAGGCGAAGTTAGCCAGTCTGATTGGACAGGATGCCAGGGTCGAGCTGGATCTGGACTGGATTTCCAATCCCGAGCAAATTTTGCCACACCTTGAGAAAAATAAAACTGTCTTGCTCTTGGATGGCCGGGTGCTTTATCAGTCAATGGACATTCAGAAATCCCTGAGCATGTCAGGGGAGCAACAAGGCTCAGACAATCTCCAAACACCCGTACCAATGGAACCAGGAAATATGGTCGCCTTATTAGAAAAACTAGATGGATTGTTGGTCCAGGGGATCCCTTTTAATGAAACTGCGAAGCATTTCATTTCACCCTCTGACGCGACCTCATTGGAAATCCGTTTTCAGCCGACCCCACTTGATTCCACTATCCGGCATATGGATGATTTTGCCAACCAGCACAAGCGACTCCTTAATTCCAGCGGCCTGAGCAATGATAGCCTGATGGACCGAGTGATCACGCGTCCGGTTTCCCACCAGTTGACGCGTCTCTTTCTTGGCACCTCAACAACACCCAATCAAATTACTCTGCTGAGTCTGTTTTTCGGCCTGGCTTCCGCATCGTGTTTTTATTCTGGAAGTTATCGTCTTGGGCTGGCCGGTGCCGGCCTGCTGTTGCTATCAGCATGGATTGATTGCACCGATGGAGAAATCGCCCGACTCAAGTTTCTCGAATCCGAATTGGGCAAAAAGCTGGATATTTATAGCGACAACCTTGTTCATGTGGCGATCTTTTTTGCCATCGGCATGGGGGCTACAGAAGTCACCGGCGAGAAACTCTATCTCATTTTTGGGTGTCTTGCAGTCCTCGGAACTTTGATTTCTTTTGTGCTGTTGAACCAATCCATAATGGATAAGAAGTCTTCTGCAACTCAACCCGGAATATCCGGATTACTGGAAGATCAGATGGCCAATCGGGATTTTATTTATTTAATTTTAGCGATGGCTCTTATTGGCAAATTGCACTGGTTCATCATCCTGGCAGGTATCGGCTCGAACCTGTTTGCCAGTTATGTTCTGTTTACGAAATATAAACACGCTTGATAACATTTCCGTGGGGTTGGAACCCCTACGGATCGGAGGAAAAATATGAAGTACCAAGTAACAATTGACCAGATCGCAGAAGCCATGAACAACGCCAAAAAACAAGGCAAGGGAGTGACCTTGCTATTGGGTTCTGGGTGTTCCACCAAGTCTGGAATTCCAGATTCCGCCGGTCTGGTCAAGGCCATAAAAAAAGATTTTCCCAAAGTCTATGAAGATGCGGAAAATAAGAGTTATCACGCTCTCATGGCATTGTTGAATCCCGAGCAACACAAACTGATTTACGCCAAATATCTGGAGCAGGCGAAAATCAACTGGGCACATATTTCTTCCGCTGTTTTGATGCAAAAAGGATTTGTCGACCGTATCCTGACGACCAATTTCGACAACCTTACAGTCAGGGCCTGCCAGTATATTGGTGAATATCCTGCGCTTTATGACTGTGTGGCTGGCAAAATCAATGCGGAGCAACCTTTATGGAACAAATCCATTGTCCACCTCCACGGACAACGTCCCTCCGCCATGAACCTCCATGATAAGGAGCCATTTGCCACCTTGTATGACTCCATGGAACCGGTTTTTCAGGACGCGGCAGACAGGATGTTGATCATCGTTGGTTATAGAGGAGACATGGACCCGGCTCTCAAACATCTTGCCAATGTGAAAACGTTCCAATCCGGGTTGTACTGGATCGGACATAAAAAATCCGAACCGCCTAAAAAAATTCTGGAAAGTTTTCTCGGCGAGGAAAAGGGTGGTTTTTATTACGGCAATATGGATGCCGATGCCTTTTTAGTTTCCCTGACACAAAAGCTGGAGGTATTTCCGCCTGAGTTTGTCATGCGCCCCTATTCGCACTTGAACCGCCTGGCTGGAGCCATCACCCCCTTCGTGCTTCCCGGCCAAAGCGATGAAATTGATGTCACCATGGCAATCCGGGGCGAATTGACTGATGCCATTAAGCAGGTGGAACAATACGATCCCTCCAAATCACCTAAAGCAAACAAGGATGATGAGGAATCCCGGAATATCCGCGTCAAACATTCTGTGTTTACAGCGCAAAGTTATCTCATGTCCGGCAACCCGGAACGGGTGCTGGTTTATCATGATCTTTATCGTGAAACCCAATCACCTCAATTGGCGGAACTGTTGTTTGGCGCTTATATCATGCAGGGCAATGCCTTGCGTGAAAAAGCCAATGGTGAGAATGAAAAAACCTCGGCCTCTATGTTCAAAATGGCGGCAGAAAAGTATCAAGCGGCCTGCGAAATCAAACCCGACAAAGGCGATGCTTTGTACCATTGGGGCACTGTCCTGATTGATCAGGCGAAACGGGAAAAAGACGACAACAAAGAGATGCTGTATAACCAGGCGGCGGAAAAATTTCAAAACGCCGTCAAACTCAATTCTTCCTGGTACCAGGCTTATCAAGCCTGGGGAACGTCTGTTTTTGAATTGGGAATGTTTGCCCGCGGCAAAAAAGCCGAACCTCTATTTGCCCAGGCCATCAAAATTTTTCAAGCCGCCCTGGCCATTCGCGAAGACCTTCCAGAAACCCTGTTTGGTCTCGGCAAAGCCATGGTCCAACAGGCGCGTTGGACCAAAGGCGGCGATGCCGTACAACTTTTTGCCCAGGCCATGAAAAATTTTCAGGCGGCTTTGTCCTATCACCCCAACCATTACCAGGCTTTGACCTCGTGGGGACATGTGCTTACCAAAATGGCGGAGAATTTGGAAATCGAGGAAGCCGACGCCCTACTCACCGAAGCTCAGGAAAAATACAAATGCGCGATCAAGATCAATCCGGAAAACTACCAGGCTTACCTTGGATGGGGACGAGCACTTTGGAAACGCGGCGAACAATGGGAAGACATTCATGCGGATTCTCTATTTAAGCAGGCCATGGAAAAATTCCAAGCCGCCTTATCTCGTAAACCGGCCCTCCCGGAAGCCTTGTTTGGCTGGGGCAACGTGCTCTATACCATGTCACTGGGCAAACGCAACGAAGACGCCATCCGCTCTCTAAATGAAGCCGCCGATAAATTCAAAGCCACTCTGGAACATCAGGCGAATAATACGGAAGCCTACCATTGCTGGGGCAAAACCCTCTTGCAATTGGGCGACCATCTCGAAGGTGAGAAAGCAGAAACAACTTACGATAGAGCCGCTGAAAAATTTCAGGAGGTGCTGGCGATCCGTCCGCAACATTCGGAAGCCTTGAGCAACTGGGGCAAAGTCTTCCTGCACCTGGCCAGAATTCGCAAAGGAAAAGAAAAAACTCTACTCAGCCAGGCTGGGGAAAAATTCCAGGCGGCCCTGGATATTCGGCCAGATAACGCCGATGCTCTCAATCAATGGGGCACCGCGCTATTCAAACTGGCGCAAAGCAAAGATTATAAAGAAGCGGAAGAGTTTTACTGCCAGGCGGAGGAAAAATACCAGGCGGCGTTGGACATTCAACCAAACTTTGCGGAAGCTTTCAATAACTGGGGATGGATTCTCTTGCAAAAGGCCAAAGGCTTTGAGGGAAAAGATAAAGACCGCGATCCTTTGTTCAAACAAGCTTCTGAAAAATTCAAGTCGGCTATCGATATCGATCCCAACAACTGGGAAGCCTATATCAATTGGGGCGCAAGTTTAATGGACCACGCCAAAACCAAACGTGGCATTGAGGTGCACCCACTTCTCTCCAATGCCAAACGCAAATTCCTGCAAGCAGAAGAATTATTGCCGGGAAGCGGTGCTTATTTACTTGCCAGATTGATGGCACTTCTCGCCAATGAAACCGGTTGTCGGGAATGGTTGCAAAAATGTAAAAAGCTTGGAGCTTTACCGGAATACGAAGTTTGGACCAAAGAACAGGATTTCACTTACGTCCGTAACTCGAAATGGTTCACCAATCTCTTTCCACCTGTACAAACACAGGCAAAACCACCCACCGCTTCGGAAAGCAAAGGAATTGAAAAGGATATTTCTGGCAAAGACAAAGATAAAGGGGATGGTGATAAAGAGTTATCAGGCTCTATTGAGTTTAAACCCTAGCCGAACCACGCCCGCAGGAAATATGAGCAAGCAATGTGTGTTGTTTTTTAATAGTGAAAGGCTTGACGGTGTCATTTCCCAAGCAAGCGAAGATAATTCCCCTCCCATGGTAATGGGCGTTGCCCACGCTACTCAGCAAGAAAGTCCCGGACACTCGATAATTCCCGGCTCATTTTGCATTCCGGTAGGGATGCCAGAAACTGTTTTCCATAACTGCGATGCACCATTCGACTGTCCAGTATCGAAACCACCCCGGTATCGCTTTTCTTTCGAATCAAGCGTCCAAATCCTTGCTTGAACTGGATGATTGCCCGCGGTATCTGGTAATGCCTGAAAGGATCAATGCCATTTTTTCGCAGGGCTTCCATCCGCGCTTCCGTGAGCGGTTCGCTGGGAACATCGAATGGCAATTTGGTGATGATGACGCTTTTCAACGATTCTCCGGGGATGTCCACGCCTTGCCAAAATGAATTGGTACCAAAAATAACCGATGGCATTTCCTTGAACCGTTTGATCATCTGGTTGGGAGAAAGATCGCCTTGTTTCAGAAGTTGATACTCGCTCTCTAGAAACTCCAGTTTTTTCATAGACCCGGTTCAGGGTCTGGTAACTGGTGAACAAAATAAAAGTTTTTCCATCCGCCGCCAGTATCAGTTCGCGGCATCGATTCGCCAGGGCTTCAAAATAAGGTTCCGGTTCACTATTCGGCAGAGGTATGTCATCCGGTATATAAAGTAAGGCCTGCGACGGATAATCAAAAGGTGTTGCCAAAACCAGTTCTTCCTTCGGCTGATAGCCCGACCGGTTTTTGATGAAATCAAAGTTTTTATTTGTCGTCAAAGTGGCAGAGGTCATGACCAGGCGTTCCACCTTGTTGAACACCTGTTCGCGTAATTCCTCGGCAACATCTATGGGTACTCCCTTCAGCGTCACTCTGGGGAAACGTTTCCTCGCAGTGATTTCCATCCAATACACATAATCCTGCATATGTTGATTGAGGTAAGCGGTGAGGGCATTGTTAAATTCGAAACAACGATTGGCCGCAGAGGTGATGTCCAGTTTATCTTCCTCAGACTCCAGGCGACTTTCAAGCGTCTTCAAACTTTGATAAAGATCCTGCAAAGGAATGTACAAGATATTATCGATGACTGGCGGAGTGTAGAATCTGAGAATGCGGTCTTTCTTACCGTACTCCTCAAATATTTTTTCAAAAAATAATTCCACCGCTTGCCGGGCCAGCAATACCAGACTGCGTACATGTGGGACCAATTCGTGCTGAATTTTGCTCAAGACACCTTTTTGTGTGCGCGGGTTGAACAATCGATCGAGAAAATAAATCAATTGCGAATTCGCAACTTCCAATCCTAAAAAATTAGTCGCCACTTCTTCGATGTTCTGCGCTTCGTCAAAGATGACCGCGTCATAACCCGGAAGCACGGCGCCACCGCTGGCTACATTGGCAAAAAACAAGTGGTGGTTGACGATCAACAAATGCGCCGAAAACCATTTTTTTCGCTCTCTGAAATAAAAACAGGACGAATAGCTTTCACAATTTTTTCCCATACACAGATCTTTTTGTCGACCCACATCTTCCCAAACCGTAGGCAATGGCTCAAACGGCAGATCGCTACGCAAACCCGTTCGAGTTTCCCCGGCCCAATCGAAGATCGCGTGTAACTGACCTTCCTCCTCGGCTTTGGTAAATAGTCCCGCCTGCCCGGCGCGTGTCAGACGCCGCAGGGAAAGGTAATTTTCGTGCCCCAGGCAAAGCGCGTAACGGAAGCTAATCCCCAGATGTTCGATCAGGAAAGGAATATCGTGATGCAAAATCTGGTTCTGCAAGGTTTTGGTGTAGGTGGAAATGATCACTTTCTGATTGTATTTCACCGCCCACAGGATCGCCGGGATCAGGTACGCCAGGCTTTTCCCTGTTCCGGTTCCTGCTTCTACAATCAATGGGTAGCCCTGACCTAGAGAGCGGCCCACAGCCTCACACATTTCCACTTGCTCTGGACGGAACTCAAATCCGTCCATGCTATTGGAAAATAAACCATCTTCACCCAGATAATCTTCTGCTCGAAATATTGCCATGGTCCTCATGTTAAGCCCCCAACAGGCGGCGGTAAAGTTTTAATCGTGATATCGAAAACTGGTTCAATCCAAGGCCATTAAAACACAGACTTATAGAGTGCTTGAGTGTTTTGCGCCAGCAAACAACATTTATTGGTCCAATTGCGAGCCCAGGCTACTGGGCTGGAGGCACTCCACTTTCCTGTGGGCGTTGCCAACAAATCCCAATGACCCCCTAATAAAAGTGGAAGTAAACCAGCTTCTGCCCATTTCCTGGTTTCCGAACTCCGCTATTTGCCCAGCTTCCTGTCAGTAAGAGAAATACAATTGTGATCTATATCCTTGACTTATAAGGATATACCTAATAGTGTATTAGCAATAATGTTATGAAAGTTTAATTTAATTTGATATAATTTTATTGCGTTTCAACTTTTTAATAAGTGATAATCATTCCGTAGGAGTCTGTCATGAAAATAATAAACTTAATATTACTGGGGATTTTCCTGGTCACTTCATCCGCAGTCGCCAAAACTACGGACGAACAGCAATTATTGCGTAAAGCAGGATACGTACTTCAGGAAGTTCTAGAGTCTCCTGACATTGAAATTCCAGAAGCACTTATTAAAAGAGCCAAAGCAGTAATCGTATTTCCGACCATGATCAAAGGCGGCTTCATGATTGCCGCGCGTTACGGCAAGGGAGTTGTTGCCGTGCGTTCCCCGAAAACCGGGAAATTTGGCCCGCCTGCGTTTGTCTATACTGCCGGTGGTAGCTTTGGTTTTCAAATTGGTGCGGAAGCAGTTGATCTGGTACTCTTGGTCATGTCGCCTCGCGGCATAGAAGGACTGCTCAAAAATAAATTCACCCTCGGAGCCGATGCGGCAATCACCGTGGGTCCGGTTGGCCGCCACGCCGAGGCAGGAGCGGACATCCTCATGCAAGGTGAAATTTATTCCTATTCCAGAAGCAAAGGTGCCTTTGCTGGAGTTTCACTTAAAGGAGCGGTGATTAGCTCCGATAGAGATGCTAACTGGGATTATTATAATGAGCCGATTACTTCCGAAGAAATTCTTCTGTTTAGTAAAGTTAAAAAATTACCAGAATCTGGAAAACGGTATATTAGGGCACTCAACATGATGTTTCCACCAACAATGTCAGGGCGTAAAAAGTAATTCAGATTCACCCCATGTATCTTTAGCAGCGGATTGGAGCCCCAACCCGACCCCCCCCTGGGAGCGGGCTCCCCGCTTGCTAATGTTTCAGGATACCTCTCATAATTCAATATTTTCATTCCCGGCAACGCCCATATTTCATAAGGGGCGCTCATGCCCAATAGTAATTTTTAGGGGTGCCCTTTACTGCTGAATGATTCTGTCGCGTATTCTGGCGCTGATCACATCCAGAGTTATGATCACCATCGCAATGGCCAATAGCGCCGTTCCTGCCTGGTTATATTGCAAAAGATTGATCCATTGTTGCAGAAGAAAGCCGATCCCACCACCGCCAACGAATCCGATCACCGTCGACATGCGGACATTGATATCCCAACGATAGAAACTCAGAGCCAGGAATTGCGGCAACACCTGCGGCACTACAGCATAGAGAACCACTTGAAAAGGAGAAGCACCTGTTGCGGTGATAGCTTCTACCGGGCCGGGGTCGATGCTTTCGATCTGCTCGGAAAACAATTTTCCCAACGCGGCAATGGAATGGACCGCCAGCGCCAACATGCCCGCGAAAGGCCCTATGCCCACCCATACCGCAAACAGGATGGCCATGATCAAAGGCTCTACCGATCGCAGGACATTGAATCCAGTACGCACAATATAATAAATTATCCTTCCTGTAACATGCTTATACATCAAATTACGTGCGCCAAGAAAACTCAAGGGAACAGCAAAGATGATCGCCATACTCGTTGCCATGAGCGCCAGAAACAAAGTCTCGACCATTTTATCCAGAGTCAATTTCAATGTGTGGCTCATCTGGTAGCCGCCCGTCTCCCAGGTGACAATTGCCCGTACCTTTTGTCTGTCACCGCGCGCCATCTGCGGGACCACAATATCCAGATGAAGTTGACCCTGTTCATCCGTCATAATTTTTTGCAGAGGAATTTCCACTTCCACGGAATTCACCCAATACAGATCGCCGCTGGTATTTTTGGGCAACCCCTGGGCATCAACGGTCAAAGGATCACCAATCTTGCCATGGGTGCGGGAAAGCTTCATCATCGGTTTATCTTTTGTCAGGCGAGGTGCTTTTCGTGTCGGAGGAGTTTGATTGGTCAGCAGAAATTCCGCTTCGATGGATAGGGAATCCGAATTCGGCGTAAACAGATCGGGTTGCATCAGGTCTTGGACCAGGGGTTTCACTAAATGCATATCCCTCCACAATTCGCCCAGCTGGATTTCTGTCACCTTCCATCCGTAGCTATAAACCACCAGAGCGATCAAGACACCAACGAAAAACCGGGTGCGTGCATAGAATGGTTTTCGATAACCTGAAATCGATTTTTGATCCTGCATAATTTAAGGGAACCTCTAATAATTCAATATTTTTCACTTCCGGCAACGCCCATATTTCATAAGGGCCGCTCATGGCCAATAACAATTTTTGGAGATGTCCTTAAAATTGTCTCAGTAACTATTATTCGGATTTTCATCCTGTAAAATTCAAGTTACCCCAGTAGCCATTATTCGGAATTTCGTCCTGCATCAATCAAATTTTTTGTGTGGCGTATTCTGGCAGAGTTTAGCGGAAATTACTGTTATAATCCACCCACTCTCGCCCACTAGCGTGGGAAGCAAATGGTCGTAGCTTGACCGTCAAGCCCATAAGATAATGGGAGGCCCCAGAAAGGGAACCGGAGACCGGTTAAAGCCAAACTTTGTTACAATAAACATTCCAGCGAGCTTTAGCGAGCCTCCCTCTTTTATAAAGAGGGCTGGGGTGATTTCCGGGCCACGCCCGGTGGGTAATAATCATATCTCGCTTGAGCAGATTAAATCGTCAAGCCTTTTACGATTGGGCACGTATGCCGTGCCCCTACCAAAAACTAACTTCATTTCTCTAAAACCCCTGAAGGATCGTACTAATGTCATTTCTTGTTATCTCCGCCAGCCTCAACCCAAAAAGTAAAAGCTATCAAATGGCGAAAGCCGCTTTTGATGAATTACAAAACCAGGGAGTCGAGGCAACCCTGTTGGATATCCGCGAGTTTAACCTGCCACTTTGTGATGGCGATAAGGCTTATGATCATCCCGACGCCGTGAAAGTATCCAACATAATCCGCGAAGGCAAAGGGATATTACTGGCGATGCCGATCTATAATTTTTATGGCAACGCCGCCGCCAAAAATTTAATCGAACTTGCCGGCAATTCCTGGAAAGAAAAGGTGGTGGGTTTCCTTTGTTCAGCAGGGGGGAAAAGCAGTTATATGTCAATGATGAGCCTTGCTTCCAGCCTGATGCTGGATTTCCGTTGTTTGATACTGCCTAAATTTGTCTACGCCACTGGTGACTCTTTTCATGAGGATCAGTTGATAGATGAAGAAATCCAAAAACGTATTGCAGAACTTACAAACAAACTGGTCAAAATCACCAACGCCATGAACGACCACTCATGATTTTTCCCAGGTGTAACCACAAGGGATCTCTGTCGCCTGGTGATCTGTTTTAATTTATTATAAGCATCTTTAGTTTTTGATTTTGACCATGAGCGCCCCTTATTATAAATAAGGGTCAGCGAGTTGCAGAGATAGAAAGTATTGAATTATTAGAGGTCTTCTATATCATATCTGGTGCCATGGAAAAAACGTCCGATAAACTCAACATTCTATCCCTGCAATACTACAGTTATCCCGATGCCATTGGCGGTGCCTGGGGTTTGACTTATGAAGTCAACAAACGTCTGGTCGAAAGAGAACATCGCGTTCATCTGATCACCTGCAAACCCGAAGACAGCCTTCCCGATCATGAGACCATCGATGGGGTCGAATACTACCGCATTGCCAAACGTCACTCCAAAGCCATTTACAGGCTCAGTCGGGCGGTAAAGAAAAAACTCGATCAAATTTTCCTTCAAGGGCACATCGACCTGGTGCACGTTCATAATCCGCTCATTGCCCGATTGGTCTTACGGGACTCCCGCTTGCGCCATGTCCCCGTGGTCTATCATTTTCATAGCTCCTGGTACGATGAAGAAAAAATCAATCGTCTGGAGCAAGGACCGGCGACAGGACAATCCACGTTAGCCTTTCGATTGAAACTGGCAGTGCAATTGTTCATCATCCGCCGGATGGAGCATTATTGTTATCACCGATCCAAAAGTATTTTATTCCTCAGCGAGTATTCGAAAAAACATTATCTCG
>PVMS01049426.1_pt1 | contig 12350 bp, 13 predicted proteins | sample 1853461 | NCBI WGS metagenome assembly PVMS01 (sample SAMN08582032, study PRJNA380276) | Marine sediment metagenome, whole genome shotgun sequencing project. | isolation source: ocean sediment barecode stripped | collected 2017
ATATACATTGTGTTATTATATGATAAGTGGAAAATATATCAGCAATCCCCTTCTCCTTCGGCTTCAGTCCATCGATATACTGCCGCCGATAGAGCAAAGGGCAGCTCTGATAGGTAGCCATCTTAGTATAGCTTAGCGGCCTCATACTTTTCCTCACTTATATTTTAACAGTGCCGGGGAGACTATTTCCAGCCTGCGTAGCGGTTATACGGCAAGGTGTCACCCATCCAGGTATCACCCATCTATCTGAAGCCTTGGTTTTGACAGTATATACATTGTGTTATTATATGATAAGTGGAAAATATATCAGCAATAGCCGCTTTTGTTGCCGGGCTCACCTCCTTCCTGCTGCCCTGTGTCCTGCCCCTGGCCCCGATATACCTGGCTATTCTGGCCGGTCCTGAAATCCTTGAGCCCGGAGCCGATAAAAAGAATGTCCGGATATTTCTTCACTCTCTTACTTTTGTCGCCGGTTTTAGCGCCGTCTTCATCGGTCTGGGTGCCGGGGCTGGCCTGGCCGGTCTTGCCATCAGCATCAACTTCTTCCTGATCAAACAGGTAGCCGGCATACTGCTGATAGTCTTCGGCACGCTCTTTCTGCTCTCCCAGAAGGTGCCGCAGCTAAATTTCCAGAAGCGGTTCACCCCGTCTCAGAGTACCAAGACCGGTTACATACGCTCCTTCGCCACCGGCGCCATATTCTCAATGGTATCGATGACCTGTGCCACCTACATACTGGGGGGCATCTTAATGCTCGCCGCGGCTTCGGCAACCGCCTGGCGCGGCGCCTCCCTGCTGGCTATCTACTCTCTCGGCCTGGGAATACCCTTTCTGATAATCGGCGCCGCCTTCGACCGGGTAACGCCGCTGCTGAAACGCATCCAGCGTCACTCCAAGGCAGTATATATTACCAGCGGCGCCGTGCTCATAGTCTTAGGAATACTAGTCACAACGGGCAGGCTCACTTTGTTAACCGGAGTAGTTTAGTAGTAGAATTGACTGATAAGCAGGAGGCTAAAGATGAATAAGACACCAAGAATAATGCTGACAGTAATATTGGCCTCTCTCAGCCTGGGGCTGCTGATATCCGGCTGCTCCGCAACCGACACGGCGGTAGTGGGCAGGAAAGCACCCGACTTTGAGCTGCCAAATGCGGATGGCGAGACCGTCTCTCTAAGCGACTTCAACGGCAGTCCGATACTGATTAACTTCTGGTATACCGGCTGCCCTCCCTGCCGTATCGAGATGCCCTACTTGCAGCAGGTGCATAGTGAAATGCAGGGGGACGGGCTGGTAATACTTGCCATTAACGTCGGTGAGAGCTCCGGCGCGGTAAGACAGTTCCTCGAGAACAATAACCTCTCCCCGCTGCTCAATACCGTGCTGTTTGACAGTAATGGTGCCACCCTCAAGAAATACGGAATTCAATTCTACCCGACCACCTTTTTTGTTGACCGGGATGGTATAATTCAAGAAAAGGTAATCGGCGCCTTCCAGAATAAAGAAGCCATCGAAAAGAGACTGGATAAGATTATGTCGTAGTTGGTCCGGGTTGCTATAAGTAACTGACTTGTCAGTCAAAAAGAGGTTAGCTATGAGTGATGTTTTAGATGAAGCCCAGGGGATAATCCAGTGTAAGGAATGCCCGTGGTACAAGTCCTGTATTATGCCGATGAGGTTTACCGCTGAGGACATCCGCCGGCAGCTTCAGCAGTCAGTATCCGGGATAGACTCCTCACAACCCCCCGACATAAACATGCAAAACCTTATGTCAAGTATGGCGATTGCCGCCCAGAACTCACTGCTGGAGGGCTGCCCGATACTTATCGAGCGTCTGCGCAATAACCCCAACCTCGCTCAGCGCATTAAGGAGATTATGCAGAACTGGGGTAGAGAAGATGAGAGCAAGGACTGAGACCGCGGCAGAACTTCGACTTGCCAGACTAAGCCCGACTCCTCAGGAGAATCTTTACCAAAACCAGGCAGGATAGAACAGCGGGACTTCCTGCATCCTTTCAGCGTACGAGTTGGGTTCGAGGTTAGTTATTGTCGCTCCTTTTTAGCTAAATGAGATTGGCTACCCTCTCCTATGAAGAGCAATTCTTCAGGAGAGCCTTCCATGATAACCTTTCCCTCCTTCATAACATATCCACGGTCAATGATATTAATAACATGCTGCAGTTTTTGGTCGACCAGGAGAATGGTAACCCCTCGATCCCTTAGCTCAGCGATGGCCTTCACTACCTTCTTTACCAACTTAGGAGCCAGCCCTAACGTTGGGCAGTCCAGCAGGAGCAACTTCGGACTAGCCATCAGTGCCCGGCCAATGGCTAGCATTTGTTGCTCTCCTCCGGAGAGAGTTCCCGCATACTGCTTTCCCCTCTCTTCAAGGACAGGAAAAAGCTTATAGACAACCTGAATATCTTGCTCTATTCTGTCTCTTTTGTCTTTCCCACGTCGGTGATAAGCTCCCAAGATAAGGTTATCAATTACATTCATAGAGGGAAAAAGCAGCTTCATTTCATCTACATAAGATATGCCCAGTGGCACCACCTTCTCTGGGGGCAGGCTATGAATAGATGATTCGCCGAAAATCACCTTGCCGCCAACTACAGGGAGCAGACCGCAAATCGCTTTAAGTACGGCGGTCTTGCCGCAGCCATGATGACCAATAAGAACTGCAACTTCCCCTTTCTTAATATGAAGTGACACCCCTCGTAACGCCGGCACTGACCCATAATTAGCGTGGACATCATCCATCTGTAGTATGGCGTGGTCTTCTACTATCATGGTACTAGCTTCCCTCGTCTGCCATTTGTTCACTACCCAGGTAAGCATCTATCACCCGCTTGTTATGTTGTACCTCAGCCGGGGTACCCTCGGCAATCTTTTCCCCATGGTCCAGGACAATTACCTGGTTGGCAATGCCCATTAACATATCTGTTAGATGCTCCACAATCAAGGTAGTTATCCCCTGACGCTGGAGTTCGAGAATCAACTGATTCAGCTTATCCACCTCAACGGTTAGTAGCCCACTATAAGGTTCATCAAGGAGCAATAGCTCAGAACCTGTAGCCAAGGCACGAGCCAATCCGACCAGTTTTTGCTGCCCCCAAGAGAGGCTGCCGGGATTAGCCCGGGCTTTTTGCTCCAAGCCCACCAGAGATAACTGGCTCATCGCTGTCTCAAAAACGCTCTGCTCATCAACTCTAGCTCGGGGCAATCTCAACCCTGAACTCATAAGGTCATCCTTAGCTCGCAAATGACATCCCACCATCACATTCTCGATGACGGACATATTTGAGAAGAGCTGTATATCCTGAAAAAGCTGGGTAATGCCCAGTGAAGCGATACGGTGTGGGACAATTCTATTCAGCCTCTTCTGCCGGAACCAGACCTCGCCTTCTTGGAGAGGAAGAAGGCCGCTAATCAGTTTAAGTAAGGTGGACTTTCCTGCTCCATTGGGGCCAATCATAACCAAAATACTTCCCTGGGGAACAGAAAAACTCACCCCATTGAGAACAGTCAGAACACCAAAGGCCATTGATACATTTCTTACCTCTAGGAGAGGTACATCTACAGCGCCACTTTTTCTTTCCTTTTTTGACACTGCAACGCTTTTCATCCCGGCAAGGTCAACTTTCATGACATTATCACCTTCTTTTTTGGCACTGCCTTCTGAACTATGGGAAACAAACCTTGGGGTAAATAAAGTAGTGCCACCACTAAAATAATACCATAAGCTATGAGCTCATAAGAGCCGCTGGGACCACCAACTAATGCTGGTATGAATTCCTGTAACAGCTGGCGTATGCCAACTATCAGGCCAGCCCCCAGAAAAGCCCCCCAAGGGCTTGACCTTCCGCCAATAATTGCCATTAATGCTACCAGCGCGGAGAACTGAAGCATAAAAGTGCCCGGTTCTATGATACGGGTATAATGAGCGTATATGCTGCCGGCTATACTGGCATAGACGGCACTTAAGACAAACACCCATACTTTGTACTTCATGATGTTTACCCCCAGAACCTGGGCGGCATCTTCACTACCACCAGCATAGGCATTTAGTGACCTTAGCGCTCTCCCTACACGCGAATCGGCCAGGTTTAGGGAAAATATAAGGAGCAGGATAGCTATTATCCACAATAAGTAGTAATTAAACAAGAGATTTTGGGACGTAAATCCCCCCAGCGAAAGTGGGGGAATATTCATCATACCCATGGCACCACCGGTTAAGTCTGTCAGGCTGCCAATCAGGTAAAAGAATACTAAGTTCAAGGCAAGGGTTACCCCGGCTAAAATAAGCCCGTGCATTCTGAACATAGCTCTGCCGACAATGGCAGCGACACCCCCTGTAAAAACAGCTGCCAGGAAGAGCGCTAACCAAGGTGAAAAGTGGTGCTGGGTAGTGAGGATCCCGGAAACATAGGCGCCACAGCCAAAAAGAGCAGCATGCCCCAAAGATATCTGGCCGGCAAAACCCATGAGCAGGATAAGCCCCATGGTTACAATAGAATAAAACCCTACTTCTATCATAACCGTATTCGGGTAAGCTCCGGCGCCAAGGGGTATTGTCAGCATCAACATGGTGAAGATACCTACCGCTAAATGTTGCCGGTTAGTCGATGCCACCTTCTTGGGTATTTCCTTTATAGTCTGTATACTGACTAGCATCTTTATCCCTGCCCGGCGGTAAGCAGTATTCCGCGACGCCTACATAGTAAGACTGAAACCAGAATTGCCAGAGCGATAACGCTATGATACCCACCGGGTATTACCCCCGCCGTTATCGCCTCAATCATCCCGTAAACCAGCCCGCCCAGTATCACACCTTCGACCCTGGTTATCCCCCCGACGAAAGCGGCTAACACTCCTTTGGCAGTTAATGGCAGGCCTATACTATACGAAGTCATCGTTAAGGGAGTTATCAATGCACCTACAATAGCTCCCAGACCAGCAGCCAGGACGAAGGAAAATAGTGCCATCCTCTCTATGCTTATCCCCATCATCCTTGCTCCTAAGGGTTCATTAGCACAGGCGCGCATGGCTTTACCCTGGATGGTATGCCCAAAGAAAAAGAACAGGCCAATTACCATAAGCAAGGTGATGCCTATAACCCAGGGGGTCTGGCCAAAGATAGTTGCCTCCCAGAGCTGAATACTCGACGTATTAAAAAAAGCAGGTAGGCTCCTGAATTCCCACCCCCAGACACGGAGAGCTATCCCTTCAATGATGAAGGCAAAACCAAGGGTGAGGAAGACCTTGGTCATGCCTGATGATTTCCTCGCCGGGTAGATAATGAACCGGTATAGGCCAGCACCGGCCAAAGCAGTAATAACCACTGCCAGAAGTATGCTAGGGAAGAGTGGTATACCCATGGTATAGAAGCTAACCGTCAGCATTCCCCCCAGCATCACGAACTCGCCCTGGGCAAGGTTAAGCACACGGGTTACATTGTAAATGACGAAAAAGCCTAAGCCCAGGGCAGCATAAATACAACCCAGATTCAAGCCGCTTATGAATATCTGCAAAGCAACTGAAAAATCCAAGCTACTCCCGTATAGGATCTAATTACTGCTCAGGGTAAGTAAACTAACTGACCGTCTTTAAAGGCAACCATGACCATCTTTGTCTTACCAAGAATAACGCCGAAATGGTCTTCCGGCGACATGGAATAACTAGCCACCAGAAGGTCGAGGTCTGTGGTGGTCTCAAAGGCATCCCTTATCTTACTCCTGGCTTCCTCCAGATTGGCCGGGTCGGCGTTTGCCCTCTTTAAGCCATCTTCAATAAACTGCATAAACTGCCCACCAAGGACACCCCACATGGCTGCCGGGTGACCATATCGCTCCGTGTATAGCTCACCAAATTCACGAAGGATAGCCTTATCGGGGTCACTGTCAGGAAGCTGCTGCCATACGTCCATCTTAGCCGTAACACTGATAACCGGGGGTTCCATCTCATAATACTGGCCAAACGACTCGAGCAATCTCGGATCCAATTGGGGTGGCGTTGCTATTATGGGTAGTGATATATCCATCTCCCTGGCTTGTTTAATGGCCATAGCGGCGGTGGGACTGCTGCCCCAGATGTATATGGCTTGAGCCTCAGAGTTCTTGATATTGGTTAGCTGGGGAGCTACATCGGTCGCCCCGGGGTCAAAATACTGCTCTTCGACAATGGTCATATTGTAGCTCGGGCTGACCTGGGGCAGAAATACCTTACCGCCTTGGCCATAGCCGCTGTTTTCTATCAATGTCGCATACTTGGTGACGTCCATGTTTTGGGCAACATAGTCAAGCGTGGTAACAATATAGTCAGTCTCGCCTCCGGCGGGTCTGAAGACCCAGCCCCCAAGCTGGTCGTCAAATAGAGACGTCCCGGAGAGAATCACCGTTGGTGTCTCTGCTTCATTACCCACCGGCACTATACTCATTGATAAAGACGTTGTGGTGCAGGTGAGGAGAACATGGACTTTATCCACCTCTATAAGCTTTTTAGCTACGAGTGCTGCCTCAGTAGCCTCACTCTTATCATCGTAAACCACCAGTTCCACAGCAATACCGTTTATACCACCACCATCGTTTATCTCATCAACTACTACCTGTATACCCTCTAAGGCCTGGAGACCTAACCCGGCATAGTTCCCCGTCTGAGCCAGGATAGCACCTATCTTATAGGATGTTACCGGTTCTGCTCCCCTACACGAGGCCAGTCCGCCGATCATAGAAACCACCGCCACCATCAGTACAAGAATTGCCTTCTTCCGCATTAGCTTTTAACCTCCTTTTAACACAAGTTTCTCAAATTTTTATTCGGCTACTCGATTACTCATACGATTCGTACTCGATATTGAGTATCAGCTTTCATTAGCTTGCCTCCAAGGAATTATTGACAAATGCTTACGCAACTATACAAGACAAGTCTACCGAAATTATCACCAAAAGTATACCCGTTTGTCAAACTCAAATGCAGAAGGTAGCGGATTTACGTGGCACTCAGCCGATGCACAACGCTGGGCGGTATCGTCCTCAAGAAGCCAGCGCTAAAGAAACATGTTTGGACAAACTACCAGGTGATGGATTTTCTGACCAAATATCAATACGAGAAGGCCGAGCAATCCTGCCCGGTGGATGGTAAAATCGAGGTGATAAGGAAAGCCATTGAGAACGAGACATTACTGGAAATAGTGTATCTTAAGCCCAGCGACGAGAAGACAACGAGGGTTGTAAGACCGGAGGCCATGGGGGAAATGGAGTACCGCGGTAAGAAGTACCTCGGTATGCGGGCGTTCTGCCTGAAGCGGAATGAAGAAAGGACTTTTCGCATCGATAGGATACTAGCTATCAAAGAAGTTTTGGGTAGTTGAATCGTACTCCCAATTCTCGTTATTGTACGTTCAGATGAATTGTTATCTAATTGCACATTGTGGCTGATTGTTCAGTCACTGGCTTGAGTAAACTAGTCTCGATTTCTCCACAGAAGTATGGCACAGACGAGTGTCACCACGACCATAGCAGCACCTACAACCGAGAAACCAGTATAGAAGCCGTAGCGGTCAATAAGAAGACCTATCGCCGGTGCTATAGCGGGACCTCCCCGGCTACCAAGGTAGTAAATGCCGAGTATCGTTGAGCGTTTACGCTCCGAGGTATGGCTGATGATATAAGATTCAACAGCTGGCATACCGAGGTGCATTGCCATACCGAGGGTAATTAATACTGCCGAAAAGGCTGCGCCCAAGGGCACCATGTTCTGCAGATAGATGGCTAGACCAGCAATGAAACCTGCTGCCAGTATCACCGGCACGCTTCCCAGTCGGTCGGAGAGATAGCCGCCCAAAGGGCCGGCCCAGAGTCCGCCAAGGAAGAAAAGGGATAACATAGCGGCAGCTGTCTCATTATTTACGCCCCCAAAATGGTCAACTATGAACAGCGGGATGAATGATATTGTAGAGTAAACCAAGCTCATGATGGCTATACCCAGAATTACAACTACTACTAGCGGACGCACACGCCTTGGCCTTGGAGTTATTTCGGTATGACTGGCAGGCGTCTTTTGGTCAGCCTTCCTGCCGTATCCCAAGCGGCCCAGCAGCATATAAAACACAATGCCAAAAATAATACAGGGAACGGAAACAGCTAAGAACGTGCCGCGCCAACCCAAGGCACTCGCAATTCCAGCGACAATTAACGGAGCGAGAAAGAAGCTGCCGCTACCACCAACTTGGTGTAGACCTAATGCTCGCCCTCTGTTCTTAGCCTCAACTGAGGCTGAAACAAGCGGCACAGCAGCAGGATGGTAACCACCACCTGCTATTCCCAGTAACACCAAGAGAAGGGCCAGCATGACATAGGTCGGGGCAAGACCAATCAGAAGTCCAGCTACTCCCACACCGGCCACACCAATAGTTAGTACGATGCGAGGGCCAATGCGGTCGGCTAGCCATCCGGCCGGAAGTTGGGTAATAACATACGCCAAACTATATGCTGAGACTAACCACCCTGCCTCAGTATAAGTAAGGGATAAATTATCACGGATATAGGGTAATAGTGGAATTAACAACGCCGGGATCAGGTGGTGACTAAAATGCGCCAGTACAAACAGGGGCAGTAAGCCTGTAAAATACGAGAGAAAACTTGGTTTCCTAATGATGACTTCCCCTTTAACGTGGCCGTTTTGCTTCTGACTGAGGCCCTACTCATTCAGTCTGTATCTTGACCACAATAGTAAACTTCTGCTGTCAGAATGGCAAGGTAGCACAAGATGACGAAGTGTTACCTCTCTGAAAAGCTACATTGCCTCCCAAAAGTTCTCACGGCTAGCGTTAATTCAAGAACCAAATAACACTATGAGAACCAGGACTGAAGTGTTCTTCAAGGACTGACTTAGGAGTTTACAGCTATCTTTACCTTGTAACATATCAGGCTTACAATATAGATGACTTTTATAAGAGGCTTAGTCGCTTGCCGGAGTTTTTATTCCCGCCTTTCTTTTCTCCAGATAGCCCAGAGCTGCTCCTAAGAAAGTGCCCCCTATAATACCCCAAATTATAAAAAGGTGGGTGGGCACTCCTGGTATCTGCTGGTCTATGATTTGTCTATACGCAACATACCCAATACTAAACCCAATCGCACCAGCTAGTGCCAAGAATCCAGCCCATGCCAGGTTCTTCAAGGCCATACCTAAGGAAAAGCCACCGATAGCACCTATAATGGCACCCATAATGGCCTGAAAACCTATTCCATACCATCCAAAGGTAAAAGCAAGGATAATCGTTAATGCACGTCCGCCGCCAAACCCGATGGCTCCAGCCAGTGCCAGGGGCCAAGCTTTTTTCCAGCCTCCTAAAGCCCAACCCAGTGATGCTCCACCAACGGCACCTGGGAGGAATAATCCAACAAGCCAAGGTTCGATGCCTATGACAGCTATGATAGTAAGACCAATACCGAAGCCAATGGCTCCAAAGATAGCGAACTTGCCGATTGTATTAATATTTCCCACCTTAGTTATTATTTGTTAAAGCCTGTCTATTCTATCAATTTCCTCACTAATTTGTAATGCTAAAGTACTGTAGCCGCCAAAAAAGGCACCGACCAGCGCTATTTAACAGCGCTTTCAGTACCATTTTTTCATCCTCCCAAATCCTAAACCAAGGCTTTATAAAGTGAAGACTGAACTACTACCTTATACATGTATTGTCAATCCCCGTATACGGACCCCCACAGTGCATTAGCATGATTAGAGGATGTCAGCCTGTGATTGCTGGGAGAAAAAAGGGCAAGGCATTATCGCCTTTCTAATCAGGTTTATCGTGAGGCAGTCGTGAAGGTTTCGGTGGCAGTTACTGTCTGACCTATTGAGTTGGTAGCGATTACCCTGACGCTAAAGTATTTACCACAGGCCACCCCTGTCTCTTGATCAGAATAGTGATACGCTGGGGTAGATATGACCCCAGAATTATGCCACTCCTGCCACCCTGTCCCATCGTTAACTTCCAGTTTGACATTAGTAACCGGATACTCATCCCCAACACTACGGTCCTCGGCATCGATGGAATAGCTGGCGGTACAAATACATTCTGCCTCAGTCCGCGTACATTGACCACTTAGAATAACGGCGGCGTACAGCGTCGCCTCGAGTGGTGGAGGAATTGGTGTATGGAAAACCGACCCAACAAAGAAACCCGTGGGCTGGCCATACAGGTCTACCAGCGGGATCAACTCGGGGTTCTCATAAGTATCACCTTCCTGCGGTGGCTTGTGGCTGATGACAGTCTCCATCCGTTTTGGCTTATCGGTCCGGAAGACAAATTCTCCCATCTCAAGCTCGAAGAAAACGTCGAAGAAGCTGTTGGCAGTGCCCTCGGTAGTGAAGGGGGGCAGGTCCAGTACCCCAGGGGTGTTGTTGTTAATCTCCTCTATCTCACCGATGGAGGGTATATCAGGGTTGAGACGCACCTCTACCGGTCCCATGGGACTCATCCCAGTAAGTTTCATATCTACTATCTCTGTGCTCACCTCATCCAGGCCGTCCCCATCGTTATCCCTGGCCTCTCCCTCAACTGCCCCCTCAAAGAAGACATGTACTGTCGTCGGGCCCGTCAGGTCAATGATTGACTCTTGCCCGGTGGGTGTTACCAGGGTAACCTTCGCCAGGCTTTCGGGAAGTCGTCTACCTCAGGTGGTAGGGGAATTGGGGGTTGCTCGGGTGGCGGTAAAGTTGGTGGTGGCGGTGCCGGGGGCTGCACAGGTATAAGACGAGCACAACCCACTAGCAAGCTTAATATCAGGAACAAGACCAGCCCCGGAAAGAGCCGTTTTCTAGTTATCATTTTACTCTTCACTTCTTCTCTATTGTGATGATTTATGAGTTCCGAAGGAAAAAGCAGTCATTTATACCTTAGTATAACACTAAGGTAAACATTGTCAAGAGGTAAAGCAGAGTGGTTCAGTACATAAACTTAAACTAGACACCCCTGAGGACATACATTATACTGAGTATCAGTGAGCTTACTTCAGCAAACCTGTTTCAGTAAACTACCTCTACCCTGGTCAACCTGCTTTAAATAAACTAAAGTAAACAATGAATACTACAGAGGAGCGATTCAAATAGGGCTGAGAGCATACCTGCCAGTCAATACTTAGCCTTCAGCCTGCCGACTATACCTGAAGTCAAAGCACTTCAAGCAAACTCAAGCAGTGAGAAAAGGAGATGACTATGGCCGATGGAAGCATGACCGAAGAAAAAATAGACTTTAGTGTAATTGATGCCATCGCCCGTAAACACAGCGTGGAACGGGGTGCCGTGATACCGATTCTACAAGAGGTTCAGGATACCCTCGGCTATGTACCCAAGGCAGCCATACAGCGGGTAGCCGGCGACATCGACGTCCCCGCCAGTGAGATATACGGCATCGTCACCTTCTACGCTCAGTTCCGGCTCGAACCGCTCGGCAAATACCTGATTAAGGTCTGCCACGGTACCGCCTGCCACCTGTGCGGTGCCGAGATGGTAGCGGATACCATCGCCCAGGTTACCGGCGCCAAGGAAGGAGAGACCAGCGAGGACAAGCTGTTTACCATCGAACGGGTCGCCTGTGTCGGCTGCTGCAGCCTGGCCCCCTGCATTATGATTAATAGAGACACTCACGGGCGGCTCACCCCTGAATCCATCGACAAGACAGTGAAAGAGATTCAGAAAAAAGAGGCGGCCACTTCCGCCGGGTAAACCACCTTCAAATATATATCCCGGACATAATAGGAGGAATTGATGTCCTTAGATAAAGATAAAAGCTGGACAATGAAGATAGGGCTCGCCTCCTGCGGCATAGCCGCCGGGGCAAGAAAGGTATACGACACCTTTAACACTCAGCTTCAAGATAAGGGACTGAATGTGAAACTGAAGCAGACCGGGTGCATGGGTATGTGCTACAACGAGGCCCTGATTGAGGTCATCTCCCCTCAGAACGAAAACACATTCTACGGTAATGTTACCCCGGACAAGGTCGAACGCATTATTAATGAGCACATCGCCCAGGGCAACCCGGTTACCGAATGGGTTATCCCACAGGAAGAGCTAGCTAGCCTGTTGGCGAAACAGAAGAGGGTCGTGCTGCGCAACTGCGGCATAATCGACCCTGAGTCGCTTGAGGATTACCTGGCTGCTGACGGCTACAAGGCACTGGAGAAGGCACTAAACAGTATGTCCCCCCAGGATGTAATTGATGAGATTACCACTTCCGGTCTGAGGGGCAGAGGCGGCGCCGGCTTTCCTACCGGTATCAAGTGGGGCTTTGCCCGCAAAGCTCAGGGCACACCGAAATACATCGTCTGCAACGCCGATGAGGG
>PVMS01165228.1_pt1 | contig 12350 bp, 4 predicted proteins | sample 1853461 | NCBI WGS metagenome assembly PVMS01 (sample SAMN08582032, study PRJNA380276) | Marine sediment metagenome, whole genome shotgun sequencing project. | isolation source: ocean sediment barecode stripped | collected 2017
AATTTATAGATTTGGTAATCCCGAAGCTTATAATAATGAAAGTGGAGCCCGTCTTTTTTATAATATTCATTTCCCAAATTTATTAGAAGGTAATGAACCCGGTGCAGGTAATATTTTAATTTATATGAATGGTATTAACAACGACCGGTCAATAGTTTATGAATTAATGATGCCGAATACATTTAGTTTGATGGTGGATGAAGATAACGAGCCAGAAGTTATTTGGAGTTTCTCGGATCCCGATTTTTTTCATTCTAAATTTTCTGGTGCGGTTAGATTAAATAATGGTAATACTTTAATATGCGAAGGGGATTATGGGTTTTGGGAAGTAACTCCAAATAAGGAGGTTGTTTGGAAATATAATGGCGGCCAAAATATTTGGAGGGCATATGATTATTTACTAACCGATTCGGCAATAATTAATTTAGGATTATAGTTTTTTAACATTTAGTTTAACTCAAATGTTGTCATTTTACCATTATTATTCCCGGTAATAAGTATTTTTTTATTTAATCCTATATGGGTAACCAATTTAACAGATTTTGTGTTTCCGTTAATATATAATCCGGTTTGCTCTGGACCTAGGATATTATATCCATCTCTATGGTTTGATAATAATACTAAACCGAAAGCATTATCCAATCTGGGTGTTTCAACTTCTGTATTATAAATATTTCCTACAGCAATAATATCTTCAAAACCGTCCTTATTGAAATCAAATACAACAAAATCTAGAAATGGTATGGTTTGTGCCATATTTGGAAGTTCTACTTTTTTAAAATTATCATTACCATCATTTAGTAATAATATTGATTTAAACTGATTTGCTTCGCGCTGATAAGCTGTATAAATTTTATCACCGTAAATATCTTCTAAACTTGAATTTGCAAACTCATTAAAAGTTGGTATTTTTTTAATAATAAAAGGCATTTGTTGAGATGAACATTCTCTACCCCTTACAGGAACCTGCATGTTATTATAATTATAACTTAATACAATATCGTGTGTACCGTTTGAGTCGAAATCGGTAGCATAAACTTTTAGAGGTTTACTGGGACTTGCTTTAAATTTAAAATTTAAACCTATATTACCAATAACATAATCTTTTAGACCATCATTATTAATGTCGGTTTCCACTATTGAATACCACCAACCGTTTAGGTTATTTAAATTGCTTGTACTTGAAACATCCTTAAAAACTCCTTTTTCATTTTGAAATAACCCAATATGTGTCCATTCGCCTACAGCGATGAAATCCTCCCATCCGTCATTGTTAAAATCTGTTGAAATAACTTTATTTACAATTCCAAAGTTTTCAAATTCCGGAGCAATTTCAGATGTAACATTATTAAATGTTCCGTTATCATTTTCATAAATTATTGATTTTTCATGTAAAGGGTATTTTTGTTGTTCTATTCTATTTCCTAATATAAGGTCTAAATCTCCATCCTTATCAAAATCAATTGCTGCAATTGTTTTTCCATTAAGGGCGATACCATTATTTGAAAACTTATGCTTTGAAAATTCTCCTTTACCATTGTTAATATAGAGACGGTCTTTTAAATTATTTGAGTTTTTATTAAACTCATTTCCTCCACTAACAACATACAAATCGTTATCTCCATCATCATCAAAATCAAAAAAAAGAGCTTCCATATCTTCATGATTGGAATCGTTAACAAAAATTTGAGCATTTGCATTTATGAAGCCATTTTTAGTTTGAATGAATAATTGCCCTGGCTGCCCTGAAGCCCCACCTACATACAAATCTTCATTATCGTCACCATTAATATCACCTTTTGCAATACAAGGACCCAGCGTCGATTGCTTATAAGGTAGTAGTATTTCTTTTTCAAAATCATCGTACTTATTTTCTTGATGCTTAAAATTTAGCACACCATTAATTTCTACAAACAAATTTTTATTTATAGAAGGGTTAGCGTTTATAATTAACTTAGCTTCATTTTCGTATGCTGTTAAGGTTGTATTAGCTTTAACCTTATAAAACTCTTGATATTTTCCTGAAAGCCAGAAGACTTTTACAGTATCAACCATTGTAACAGACCCTAAACCAAAATGTATAGTTTTATCTACGGAAGACATATATCCTCTTACCCTTTTTGACTCCTTTGTTTTAGTTTTTCCATTAAACGATATAGTTACTTTTGCAAAATCTTCAGAGATGTTTCCAATGGTATTAACTTTTATAAAATTACCCAGCCCATTTTCTACACTCATGTTTTTAAACAAAAAGGATTCATCATCTATATTGTTTACTACGATATCCAAATCACCATCATTATCTAAATCTGAATATATAGCCCCGTTTGAAAACGAAGGTATATTAAGTTCTGAAGATGAAGTAATATCTTTAAAATTTAAGTCTCCATTATTTTTAAATAGAATGTTTGGTAGTTTTTCTGAAGGCAAACTATTATATATATTTTGTTTAACATCCATTGGAATATTTCCTTTGTAATACTGTTTGGCTTTAAAAATATTCATTCTTATATCGTTATCAAGAGCATATTTTCTGTAGCCGTTTGTCACATATATGTCTTCATATTGATCATTATCGGCATCGAATATTAATCCGGCCCAACTCCAGTCTGTTTTCGACAATCCGGTAACTTGTGCAACATTATGAAACATAGTATTCCCAATATTTAATTGTAGGGAATTAAACATGTATTGATAATGTAAACTCAACCTATTTACTAATAAGTCGAATTTGGAAACATTCATTGATGCCATTAAGGTTTTGGATCGTATATGATCGTTTGATGCCATATCTAAAACAAAAATATCCTTAAGATTATCGTTGTTAACATCGGCAATGTCAACTCCCATTCCATAAAAAGAAACCTGATTTGTGGAAGATTTTATTTTATCGGAAAACGTACCATTTTTATTATTTAAATACAAAGCGTCTGGAACATAATAGTCGTTAGCTATATATATATCTAACCAACCATCATCATTAATATCGCTAACACATAGACCAAGCCCAAAAGTTGGCTTAAGTAGTCCAGCCTTTTTTGTAATGTCTTTAAAATGACCATTGTTGTTTTCATAGAGATGGCTACAATTTTCAATTAATTTTTGTTCATCTTTTAAAATATTGTAGAATGTAGTAGGATTAAGACCGTAATAATCATTCTCATTCATTACCACGCAATCCAGATCTCCGTCTTTATCAAAATCGAAAAATGCAGACTGTGTACTAATACCATGGTCATCTAAACCATAAGCTTCAGATTGTTCTTTAAATGTTAAATCCTTTTGGTTTATGTAAAGTAAATTCTTTCTTAAAGCTTTGTCTCTTGGTCCTCCTTGCGACACATAAATGTCCATCCAACCGTCATTATTTAAATCGGCAAAGGTTACACCATTGGACCAGTTCTTATTCACATTTATATTTGCTAATTCTGAAATATCTTCGAAAATTAGATTGCCTTTATTTAAAAACAACTTATTTGGCACTTGATTACCACAAAAGAATATGTCTTTTAAACCATCATTATTTATATCTTCCACACCAACTCCTGCACCATTAAAAAAGAAATCGAAATCAAAAAGATTTTCTTTGGTAGCAACATTATCAAGAATGCTATTATTAAAGTTTAATTTACTTTGTTCAGGACTTATTTTAAGAAAATTAGGTTTGTCATTTTTAACACTTTTTTTTGGGATAGAATTTATTTCTTCTCCGGATAATTTAGAGGAATTATCTTTTTTACAAGAAAAAAGCAGGAATAGTATAAGTATGTAATAAGGTTTAATCATGATTAAAATATATTTAGCTAAAATAAAAAAAGGTCTCTAAATTTAGAGACCTTTTTAAATGATGATGATTAAAATAATAAACTATTATTTATGGACATATATTTAAAAGATTTCCCCATCAGGTATACCTGGACCTAATTCAGCAGCAACTAAACCATTATAACTAATCTTATAACTATGCTCGTTGGCACAGCAAAAACCTGAAGTATAAGAGAAAATAAGTGATGTTGTTCCAATAGGTACATTTATATTAAATTTGAATTAGTCAATGCAAAAATGTTAATAATATATTAATAAAACAGTTATTTCGTCAAAAATTAATTTATTATCAAAAACAGATTGTTTTTTTGAAAGGTTTTTAAAATTAAAGAATTACTATTCTTTTACAACTTTTTTGCTAATTATGATATTATTAGAGTGTATGTTAACTATATATAAACCTGAAGACAGGCTATTAAGGTTTATAGTTTTGGAATTGTCTCTAGTTTTTACTAAACGGCCTAACATATCATAAACTTCAATTTTATCGATATTATTGAAAGTATTAATATTTAAGATATCATTCGTTGGATTTGGATATATTGATATTTGATTAAAACTATTATCAGCAACACCTAAAATGTTACAACCGCTTTGATCTGCACCAGTTTCAATTGTACTTCCTGGAGTTAAATCCCGACCGTCAAACGCCGAATAATCTGGCGCGTATTTTTTTACTCTAAATATACTATTGGCAGACCCTTGAGGATTATCTCCCTGATTTAAAACTCCTGTAGCTCCAACAGGATTGATATATTCCCAAACAATATTTTCGCTTGGATCTATTTCAAAGAAATAGCCTGATGTACCTTCACAAATGAGGGTATTTCCGTTAGGTAGTCTTTGAGCTCCTGAAAGAATCGGGGAATAAAAATCGGTATTTACGGGAGCTGTATAAATATAATCCGGATTTGAAGGGCCGTAAGCAGTATTAACAGTATAGGTATAGTCCCCCGGAGCGCTTGTAGGAGGATTAATGATGTCTATTTCGGAAAAGCTTGTGGGCCTGTTCCAGCCATTGTTAAATACAATAATTTTACCTGCATCGGGCGAACCGTCTGCAATCCAATGTGGGTAATGTTGCCCAAAAAGATTTTGATCACCGGACGTACCCTGATCATAAGCTTCAGGATTACCCCATCGGTATAGAATATCTCCACCCTTTCCACGATCACCTCCGGAGCTAGTTGCGGCTTCTGCAGTGGTGGTAGAATGATCGATAATATAGAATTCACTTAGAAATCTTATACTAATTATTATTTGGTCTAGCGATTCATTATATTGAACTGAATTGGCATGTAACCAGTTGGCACTTCCTACAATTGAGCCTCCTAAATAATTTATATCCAAACGTTGTGGATTATCAGCTACAACCCCAAAATTGGCTTCTGCAGGAGCAAAATCCTGAATTAAATGATCTTTAATATTCCATTGCCATACAATAGTTGCACCACCATTTACCAAATCAGGTTGGAGTTCCAGAATTTGCTCCATATACAATTCTGAACCAAGATTCATAGGATCTCGCCCCAAATCTATGGCATCAATGTCGGTTATAACTTCTGCTGCCAATAATAATACATTTCCATTAGGCATTGGAAAAATATCATGATGTTGAACAGTTGTTGTTGTAGAGTATTCGTATTCCCAAAGCAATTGATTATCCCAATTAAATAACTCCGCTTTTCCACCAAAACCCTGTATAGCAATATTACCAGCGTTGGGTATGTTAGCAGCTCTTAATAAAGTTCCGTTTTCTAAAAGATAAACAGATCTCCCGGAATTGTAACTACTGGTCCATTGATTAACAAGTTGTCCACAATTATCAATTAAATAGGATTCTTTTTGAAAAGTAAAAAGTGCATAACCATTAAGAGAACCCACAGAATTTGATATTACCCCAACAGTATTTTGCCCGGAAACAGAAAAGGATAATAAAAACATAAACAGGAAGAAAGATCGAAAGGGTGTAATTTTTAGCATTTTTATTACAAATATAATATTTAATTGAAAGGATCCTAAATTGTTGTTATACTCTAATATTGAGATCGGTTTATTAGCCAATTATAATCAAATATTTATTCAAGTAGAAATAATTATCTTATAATAACTTTCCAGGATTCATTATTTGATCTTAATATATAAAGTCCCGAAGATAAATAACCAATTTGAATCTTGGTACTATTATTTTCCTCTATAAAAATTTGATTTACAGGAATTAGTTTGCCGAAAATATCAAAAAGAATAAACTCTTCATTACCAAGAGTATTCGTAATTGTTATTTCATTCATCCTGATAACCGGGTTAGGGTAGAGGGTCATATCAGATTCTGGTATAACTTCAATAATCTCACTAAAATAGGTTTCCGCCAAATTAAAGGCATCAATACCAATTTGCTCTCCAATTATTCTACCTGGAATATCGTCCATTGGTGGGTGAATTCCACCCCAAATCCGAGATAAACTACATTGATCAGAAGCATCTCTATACGTTGCCCATTGCAATGTAATATCTTGGCTTGGCCCATCTTCAAAAACGAGAAATTCGTTTTCTTTTGCAAGAAATTCCCCTATTCCCCCTGGAAAAAATTCAGTTCCTGTTAATTTTGTCATGACTTCTGCAGCAGCTCTGGAATAAGTAGAATGACCTGAAACATAACCTGCAAATGGCGGAGTTACAAATGAAGGTCTTTGATAAGGCCACCAGTTTTCCGCCAAAATCCATCCAACACCGGCTACATCTGTTTCTACATTATTTATATAATCATGACCTCGCCATGAATTGACTTTTATTTTGCCAACATTTACTCCATTTGGCCCAGCGAGTTCGTCTGTTTCATTTACAACTTCAATATAACCTTCCATTAAAGGAATACCATCTTCATGGTAATTACTTAAGTTGTTATCTGTACTTTGTCCCTTATCTGCCATGTATCGAATTGCAGAAATAGGTCTAACATAATCATACCAACCTTTAATTCCCCATGCAGCTACTGCTGAATCATGCATAGCTCCACCCAAAACAAAATAAGTCTTGACATCCCATTCTAAATTACTTAAAATTTCACCTTCTCCTTTCATTCTTTTTTCAAGTAATGGATGATCACTAACATAATTTAAAAGGACAAACCAATGCCCAGGAGGAGTTTCGGAATCTGGACCATCTGCCCAAATTTCGGCCAAACCTCTAGCGTAATCTCCTCTAGGTACCATTTGTGTTTGATAAGGTGAGTTTGTAATAGGATTTAAAGAACGTCCAGTACCTATATCTCCACCATCAATTAGATTGTAAAAATTATCATAATTGGCAAAGTCATCTGGAAATAAAGACAGCGGAATATTACCTATTGAACTAGGGGAAATATCCCAAAGCACACCATCATCTGGAGATAAATGTGATCCCCAAACCGAAACTAATGAGAATCCCCATTTATAAATATCGCTGGATTGCGTATCTCCGGTTCCTATTTCCGGAGGTTGTCCGGGATCGTAGAAAACAGGGTATATATTTGAATCTCTTTCAAAATTTGTTAATACATCATTATCTAAAGCAAATGGTGAAGAATTCCCCCATTCCGGGCTTAAAAACCCAGGTGTGGTTTCAGTAATAACGTTACCACTTTGATCGATAAATACATCTAATGACAAGGGTTGCCACCTATTAGGATCGCTTATTGTTTCATTCCCGGCAATTACAGGAACCAAAGGATCATTTACGGGTTCGTAGTATAAATTTTCATATGCATTGGCTTCATTCGAACCATCTTGAAACCCATACACAATAATTTTTCTTCCTATGTAATTTCCTAATGCTGCCGGATCACCATTAGAATAATCAATAGAAGTAAAGTTAGTATCATAATTTAATAAGGACATTAAATCATCAAATTGTGCCAATGTTGTATTAGCATTTGGGGAATTTTGGAAGCGATGTTTTAATACTCTATAAGCTGCATAACTTAATGTTTCATTTAAACTGGCATCAGCGTCTTGTGGAGGGATAAACTCATTTAGCTCACTACTAAAGCCATGGACTTCTTTTCCCATTAAATAAGTTTGAGCGTCTTCATCGTAGATTGCCCAGGCATCATACATGGCAATGCTTGTATGAAACAAATTGCGGGAATGAACAGTTGCTCTGGCAAAGTCCTTTCTAATGGCTTGTAGTAAAACTTCATTCCATAGTCTTGCAACCGAGAAATTATTGTTTGTGTCGCCTGGGTCAACTAAAGTTACATTAAATGAAACCGTTTCTGTAACACAGATCTCATTCCTGTTTATTACAGAAACTACACCCTGGGTTGCAATCTGCCATAAAACAGTTATGGTATTTGTACCTTGTCCATTAGTGATTTCACCATTTTCAACTGTCCATACATATTCATCACCTAAACTTGGAGCATAACTATAATTTTCAGTTGTTAAAGGATTTGAAACAGAATTTCCTGTTATCACTCCAGCTTCTAAAAATGAACAAGAACCGTCATCAATAGTTGCGTCAGGATTATAATTACATGAATCTTCATTGGTACATCCGGGTATTTTTATAGCAGTATTATCATCCTCTATTAAATAACTGTTGCCTTCAGTAATTTTAATCATACTATTTATTTGAATGTCGGAATGCACTTCCCTAATTCCTGTTGGCCAGGTTACTGCTATGCTATCAATTACTGTTGCATTCGATAAACCAAAATGAATTGGCTTAACAGATTGTGATAAGTATGAAGCTCCTTGATAAAAGCGGAATTGTTCCAATTGATTATTAGTATAAACTTCTAGTTTTGAACCAAAGGCATTCTTGTTTGATATAACCCCTTCTAATTTAATTTTCACCCAAGCACCACTTGTTTCATTGGTATAATAAGTATCTATACTGGTGTTTTCGTATAAAAATGGATGATCGTTAAAATTAGAAACAATTAAATCCAGATCACCATCATTATCGTAATCGAATGAGATTGTACTTCGACTATTTGAATTTTCTATACTTTCACTAGTCATGTTCATGTCTATAAAAGTTCTTGAAGAATTTATCTCGGTATTTTGAAAATAATTATTTGGCCTGTCATTTATAAACCCATTAGCAATATATAAATCTTCAAATCCATCATGATCGAAATCAGAAAATACAGATCCCCATGACCAGTTTGTATTAAAAATATTTAAGCTTTCAGCTTGATGTTCGTATGAGTTATTTCCTGAATTTACATAAAATCCATTCTCTCTAATATTAGTAACCAAAATATCAAAAAGGCCATTATTATCAAAATCACAAATTGATAATCCCATACCATCTTTTGGATCTGTAATACCATATGCTGCTGCAGATTCAACAAACCCAGTTCCATTTTGATTAATTAATAAAAAATTATTTTGATCGAAATCATTGGCAACATAAAGATCTAGAAATCCATCATTATTTGCGTCAAGTGAAATTGCCGAAAGGCTATTGGTACTATTTGTCAAATTTGTATCGGAAATAAGTTGAAATGTTCCGTCGCCCAGGTTTTGATATAATTTATTATCTGATAAAATGTTGTCATCAACTAGATAGATATCTAAAAAGCCGTCATGATTGTAATCCCACCATACTGCTCCCGTTAAATAGCAATCTTCACAATAATCATCAAAACCAGCCAAAGTTGTCACATCGGTAAAAGTTCCATCGCCATTATTGTGATATAGCTGACTTTGGACAGCATTGGATAAGAAAATATCTGGAAAGCCATCATTATTATAATCACCCCAGGAAGCACCCAATTTATCACCAATATCGTATCCGGAGGGTAATGCAATTTCATGAAAAAAGGTTTGTAAAAACCCAGCTTCATTTGTTACATCGTCAAAACTACCATCATTATTGTTTCTCAACAACCTACTCCAAGTATTTGGATTATTTAAATCAAGTGTACGTGAACCAACAATAAATATATCCAAGTCGTTATCTAAATCATAATCTGCAATAGCAATGCCATTATTATTAGATATCTCTCCTAGATTTGCCTGAGTCTCAATTCTTCTGAATTGCTGGGCATTCATATTTAAAGAAATTAATGAACAGCAAATTATGGCAAGTAAGTAATTATTATAAAGAGATTTCCTTTTCATATTCTAGATTCACTGGGTTGCATTTTTGGTAAATTTAAAGTTTATAATTGAATTTGGGCTTTAGAAATATTTATTTAATAGTTATTTCGTGTTAGGAAACAATAAAAAGCCATCTTAATTAAGATGGCTTTTACACTGAATAAATAAAATATTCTTTTATATCAATTTAATTGCTTTCACGACAAAGGTTTACTGCGATAGGACCTACGTTTGGGGCTGGGCCTTGATATCCGGTTAGTGTATTACCACTAGGGCCAAAAATTTCATATTCTACTTCGCCAGCGCAACAGCTTCCAATTGAGAATTCAAATTCCAGTGAGGTCGATCCCTCTGGGACATTTACTATTACGTCAATGTTACTGTATATTGGGTCTCCAGCGGCTCCACCGCAAGGGTTAGCACCCCATAAATCACATACTGAATAATCTGTGCCAACACCATCAATGGTTACAGTAATGAAGGCAGTTTGCCAGCCATCACCATAATTATCTACCATATTAAGTCTATAGTCTCCACTAAAAGGTGTCTCTACTTCACAAATTAAAATTAAAGGGTATTGAAATGGTGAAGCAAGAAAGGACTGACTAACAGTACCACTGGCTTGATTGCTGGTGAAGGTTCTGCCATCGGTTAAAACAAGTTCCAGCCTAAAAACGATAAAATCACCTCCAAAGACATCGTCTTGAACCAGACCCATTGTTGTAAGTGCTTGTGCAAAGGTAAAAGAAAAATCAACCTCTGGAAAGCCAAACCGACTGACACCAAATTCTGATCTTGGAATATTACGAATTAGACCTTCTGACGGAGGCGTAAATCCATTATCGGTGCTTACATCTGTAAGACTTACAAATACATTTACTTCCTGCAGCAAATCACCATCTTCATTATCAATTTCCTCAAGTGTTGCACTAAATACTGAAGAAGGATCCAACAGATTTAGGGAAGTAGTATTTTGATTTGTAGTTCTTAATACTGCACCAAATGTAAGATTGTCAAAAACTTCGTCAATGGCCTGCTCATCCTGGCTACAGGACAATATTGCAAAGCTCATTAAAAGCGTTATAATTATTTTAAATTTTTTCATAATTCTTAATTTTTTTATTAATTGGCTGCAGGGCCAGATGGATTATTATCCCAGAAAACAGGTTCCGTTTGGGTCGCTTTTTGAGTAATATTAGAGTTTGTAGTCACAGCATCTGATGGATAATACATAGATCTAATAAAAAGTCCAGGACTTGCTTCTAAATTTGGTTGTAGGGTTGTAGGGCTACCTGTTCTTCTATAGAAGTTATAGGCATCTTGACCCATTCCATAGGTAGTTACCAAATATTGTTCGCCAAAAATATCCCATTTACCAGCCATATCTGCTGAATCCCATGCAGATTCAATAGAAGTAATAAAATCACTAACATCGGTTGCAGATGGCGCAAAAGATAGATCTGCAAGGGGATCTAAAACCGCAAAGGATTGTACTACACTAATTTGTTTAGTTAATGCAGAAGACAAAAAGTTTCTAGCTTCTCCGGTATCACTTCCAGCTAAAGCCATTTCAGCTTGCATTAAATCAACCAAAAAGGCAGTTAAAATTGGTGTAACTCCTGCTCCACCTAGACCATCGGTTGGTGAAGATGCAGTAAACGTGTCATCATCAAATCTGCCTCCTGCTGGATATACACCATGAATGGATCTTAAAAAATTATCTGGCGGAATCCCTGCCGGATCTCCATGATCCCTGCCCCAATATCCGCCTGGCAAATTACAGAATAAATGACCACCAGTTGTGTAATGTGCTGGAGCTAATTGTACTGAACATTGCAGTAAGGCTTCATCTCCGGGAAGTTCTTGCCCAGGACTTTCACCAGTTTGTCTGTAAATATAATATCTTAACCTAGGATCGTTTGAAGTGATCAAACGATTCATAAATCCATTGGCCATATAATCACTTGCACCTGTTTGTGTGTAATTTCTTGCAAAAGTAGGATGTCTAGTATCCGGTCCGGTATTGCTTGTTGCTGGCCAGCTAAATTGAAAATCATCAGCTGATAATTGAATATAATTTCCAGAACTTACAATGGCATTAAAGCTAGTTGCAGCACTACCATCTACTAAACGACTTTGAAGGTATAGCCTCATTTTTAATGTATTGGCTGCCTTAACCCATTTAGTGTAATCATTATTGTAAAAAGGATCAACAGTAGGTTCTGCAAGCGCCGTACCATTAAAATTACCAATCGCCTGATTCAAAAGTGCTATACAAGCCGCATAAATATCCGCTCCAGGATCTAAAATCGGATTTAAATTTGCAGCTCCCTGTAAAGCTTCAGAATATGGTACATCTCCAAAGAAATCTACCAGTGTAGACATTACATAGGCCTCTATAAATTGTGTAATACCAAGATGGTGTATTAAACCAGC
>PVMS01105550.1_pt1 | contig 12346 bp, 10 predicted proteins | sample 1853461 | NCBI WGS metagenome assembly PVMS01 (sample SAMN08582032, study PRJNA380276) | Marine sediment metagenome, whole genome shotgun sequencing project. | isolation source: ocean sediment barecode stripped | collected 2017
CTCTTCGGCCGCCTGCACCACGGCGGTAGAATCGGTGTGCTGGGTGATAACATCGACGCCCTGTGACATCAGCGTCATTGCCGCCTGACGCTCCTTGCCCGGGTCGTACCAGGAATTCACCCAGATCACCCGCAATTCGGCCTTCGGGTTGACGCTGCGCGCGCCCTTGATGAAGGCATTGATACCCTGCAGGACTTCAGGGATTGGAAAAGCCGCGACATAGCCCAGCACATTGGTCTCTGTCATTTCACCGGCGATGACGCCGGTCAGATAACGCCCTTCATAAAAGCGTGCGTTAACCAGACTCATGTTCTTGCCAAGCTTGTAACCGGTGGCATGCACGAAGGCAGTGTTGGGGAAAGTTTTGGAAACCTTGAGCGCATAATTCATGTAGCCGAAACTGGTGGCGAAGACGACTATGTCCCCGCGCTTGGCCATTTCGCGAATGACACGCTCGGCATCGGCGCCTTCGGCGACATTCTCAACGTAACTGGTGGTTACCCCGGCTTCCTGTTCAAGCTGTAATCGACCCAGGTCGTGCTGGTAAGTCCAGCCGGCGTCGCCGATAGGGCTTACATAAACGAAGCCGACATTGTCGGCGGCCATACTCGCGCCGGTCATCACGCAGGCCAGTGTCGCAAGCACAAACTTGTTAATGGTTATCTTGGTTAGTGTCATTTCTCAACCCTCCCGGGATGTTTTTGATTAATGTTTACGGGTTTTACAACCCTGTGTTTATATCCTTGCATCGATTAACCCATGCTTAAGGTATTTTGTTTATTTTCCATCAGGCCGAAGGCAGCTTGCTCACTTTTCATCAGCCCGAAGGCCTGAATGGCTGCACCAATGAAACCGGTGCATTCAGGCGCACCGTGTTCTGGTCGCGCGAAATAATCACCAGCACGATAATCGTCGCCAGGTAAGGCAGGGCTGACAGAAACTGTGAGGGTATATTGATATCAAGATCGGAACCCTGGACGAACAACTGCGCCACCATGACGCCGCCGAACAGGTAGGCGCCGACCAGCACTCTGAACGGTCGCCAGGTCGCAAACACCACCAGTGCAATAGCGATCCAGCCACGCCCGGAGACCATGCCCTCCACCCACAGCGGGGTATAAAACACCGACAGGAAGGCGCCGCCTATGCCCGCCATCGCGCCGCCGAAGATGGTCGCCATGTAACGAATGCGAATTACCGGGTAACCGATCGAATGTGCCGAAGAAGGTGATTCCCCGACCGCGCGCAATACCAGCCCGGGGCGGCTCCGATACAAAAACCAGGCAAGGCCGCCAAACAGCGCCCAGGAAAAATAAACCAGTGCCTGTTGATTGAATAGCGGCCCGCCGATAATCGGCAGGTCCGCGAGTAACGGGATACGCAACGCAGCGACGGTGGGCAGGATATCCGACTCGTAGGGTTTACCGATGAACGCCGACAAGCCGACGCCGAGAATAGACAGCGCAAGCCCGCTGGCAACCTGGTTACCCATCAGGGTCAACACCACCACGGCAAAAATAAACGACATTGCCGCGCCAGCCAGCATGCCAGCCAGCACGCCAAGCCAGGGATTGCCGCTGTGCAGGGTAACCGCGAATCCCGCGATTGCGCCCATCGCCATCATGCCCTCGGCACCGAGATTCAGCACGCCTGATTTTTCAGCGACCAATTGGCCCAGCGCGACGATAATCAACGGCGTGCCGGCAACGATGGTGGCGAATAATATCGAACTTAGAATTGAACTATCCATCAGGCAGTGGCCTCCTTCCAGCGCAGGCGATAATTGATAAACACATCCGAGCCAAGCAAAAACATCAGCAGCATGCCCTGGAATACGTTGGATATCGATGCCGGCAGGGCCAGGTATTGTTGTGCCTGTTCCCCACCGAGGTAGAGTAACGCCATCAACAGGCTGGCGAAGAAAATTCCGACCGGGTTCAGACGCGCAACAAAGGCTACAATAATTGCCGCGAAACCATAGTTGTTGGACACGTGTTCGGTAATCTGACCCATTGGACCGGCAACTTCGGACATGCCAGCAATCCCCGCCATGCCGCCACCGCTGAGCAGACCGATCCAGATCATGCGTTTGGCGGAAAAGCCGGCATATCGCGCCGCGTTTTTGGCATAGCCGGCGACCTGCATCTGAAAACCGGCGAAGCTGCGATACATGAAGATATAACCAACCAGCAGGGAGGTCATCGCCAACGTAAAGGCCAGGTTCAGGCGGGTGCCTTCAAGCATGATCGGCAGCAGCGCCGAATCTTCGAACAGCCGGGACTGCGGGAAATTGAATCCATCCGGATCCATCATCGGTCCATGTACCAGCCACGAGACCAGCAGCTGGGCTACGTACACCAGCATCAGTGACACCAGGATTTCATTGGTGTTGAAGCGTGTCTTCAGCAGCGCCGGAATCGCCGCCCACAACATGCCTCCGATAGCGCCGGCGAACACCATCAACAGCAGAATATGAATACCTTCAGACTCGTAGAAATACAACGCCACCGCACTGGCGGCGACAGCGCCCACAATGAGCTGACCCTCCGCGCCGATATTCCATACGTTGGCGCGAAAGCCGACGGCGAGCCCAATCGCGATCAACATTAACGGGGTCGCTTTCAGCAACAATTCCGCGACACCGTATAAATCGCTGATCGGATAGATGAAAAATACCTTGAATCCCTCGATGGGGTTTTTACCGAGCACAGTAAACAGTACCAGGCCGCCAATCAGCATCAATACAATCGCGATCAGCGGCGATGCGTACGACATTAGCCGCGAGGCTTCGGCACGCGGTTCGAGTCTAAGCATGAGCCTCAACCTCCACGGCTGCGGCCTGCTCCCACATACCGCTCATCCAGACCCCGATTTCATCGATATTGGTATCGGCCAGCTGCTTCACCGGAGACAGGCGGCCATCGGCGATCACCGCGATGCGATCGGAAATCTCGAACAGTTCTTCGAGTTCTTCGGAGATCACCAGGATCGCGGCACCCTGGCTACGCAAATCGATCAGTTCCTGACGAATCGCCGCCGCGGCACCGACATCGACGCCCCAGGTCGGCTGAGCCACCACCAGTAATTTAGGCGTCAGCAAGATTTCCCGACCCATGATGAATTTTTGCAGGTTGCCGCCGGAAAGTGAATTGGCGGCATGATCTTCGCCCCCACACTTGACGTTGTAGTCGGTAATACACTTGCGCGTGAAGGCCTCGATTTTAGCGAACTGGATCATGCCGTGTTTGAGCATGCCCGCGTGATGCGCGGTCAACAATGCATTCTCGGTCAGTGACATGCGCGGCACTGCACCTCGACCGAGACGCTCTTCGGGCACGAAACCCATACCGTTACGGCGCCGTTGGTCGGGAAGATCACGGCCCGACGCCTTACCGCAGATTACAATCGGATCCGCATTTTGCAGTGGTTCCTCGCCGGAGAGCGCGTACAGCAATTCCTGTTGACCATTGCCGGATACCCCGGCAATACCGAGAATCTCTCCCGAGCGGACTTCGAGCTCGATATTTTTCAAATCGGTGCCAAAGGGATCTTCCGACACCACCGACAGCTGGTTTAGCTGGAGGCGAACTTCGCCCAGCTGTGTCGGTACGCTATGCTCCGGTATCGGCAACTCCCTGCCAATCATCAGGCTCGCCATCGATTTCGGCGTTTCCTCGGCGGGAATGCAATCACCGGTTACCTTGCCATCGCGCAACACCGTGGCGACATGGCACAACTCCTGGATTTCGTCCAGCTTGTGGCTGATATAAAGAATACTGCAGCCCTCAGCGGCGAGCTGCCGCAAGGTATCGAATAATTTTCGTACCGCCTGCGGAGTTAACACCGAGGTGGGTTCATCCATGATCAACAACTTCGGGTTTTGCAGCAGGCAACGAATTATTTCGACGCGCTGACGCTCACCTACCGATAGCGCATGCACCAGGCGTTGCGGATCTACCGGCAGGCCATAGCGATTGGAAACTTCGGTGATCTGCTCGGCGAGCTGATTCAGATCCGGGTTACCGGGGAGGGCCAGGGCAACATTCTCGACCACGTTCAAGGTTTCAAACAGCGAAAAATGCTGAAACACCATGCCGATGCCGAGGCTGCGGGCATGCGCGGGATTCTCCACGTGAACCACCTCGCCTTCCCATTTCATTTCACCGGCGTCCGGTTTGGCGACCCCGTAAATCATTTTCATCAGGGTCGATTTTCCAGCACCGTTTTCGCCGAGTACCGCGTGGATTTCGCCGCGCTTTACCGACAGCGACACGTCTTCGTTGGCGATTACCGAGGGATATATCTTGGTGATTCCGTGAAGCTCGAGCCTCGGTTCCTGGCCACCATCGGTCGCGGTTGTCATGGTCTCCCCCCCATTTGCCGAATTAATGCTTTATTGCTTTGTTTATTGTTGTTCTTATCGTTATGCGCACGATCGTATACCTGCAGGATTTCGGCGGCAACCGATATTGCAATTTGCGCAGGCTGCTTGCTGTTGATACCGTCGATACCGATCGGGCAGGTCATGCGCGTAAATTTGTGCGCATCGATACCCCGCCGCCGCATGCGGGTTTCAAAATTACGCCGCTTGGCAGCCGAACCGATCAAACCGAAATAAGTGAAGTCGTCACGCGAAAGAATCTGCTCGCTGAGACGCTGATCGAGACTGTGGTCGTGCGTCATCACCAGGAAATAACTGCCCGCCGCTGCGGCCTCGACTTCTGCTTCGGGAGTATCAGTACAGATCGTACTAACCCCGGGTGGTGTTACCTGTGGCAGAACATCGTCACGGGTATCGATCCAGTGAATGTTGACCGGTAAATCCTGCAGCGCACGTACCACCGCCTGGCCGACGTGACCCGCACCGAACAGGTAGAGTTCGACGCAGTCGTCAACACGCGCAAGCTCGTCCCAGTCGCTATCAGTGCCCAGTTTTTCAAACATCAGGTTAACCAGTCCGCCGCAACACTGACCGAGTCCGGCGCCGAGCGGGAACTGTTGCAGGCCATCGTCAGCACCGCCTTCGAGCTGGTTGCGCGCAATGCGACAAGCCTGGTACTCGAGATTGCCGCCGCCTATGGTGCCATAGAGCCGTGTGGCGGTAACGATCATTTTTGCGCCCGCTTCGCGCGGCGCCGAACCGATGATCGAGTCGACGCTAACCAGTATCGCCGGGGTTTTGTCGCGGCGCAGTTCGGCCACGCTTTCCTGCCAGGCGCTCATTTCATCTCCTTACGCAAGGCATCGATTGCATCGAGGATTGCTTCCGGCGTCGCCGGCGCCCGCAGCGGCGGATTGATGCGGTTGTCGGCAAGGCTCGCAATTGCATCGCGAATCGCGAAAAACACCGAGAAGGGTAATAGCAGGGGTGGCTCGCCTACTGCCTTGGAACGTAAAATCGTATCTTCGACGTTGACGTTGCGGTACAGGCGGGTGGTGAATTTTTGCGGGCAATCGGTGATCGTTGGAATCTTGTAGGTGGATGGTGCATGCGTGGTCAGCCTGCCCTGCTCGTTCCAGCACAATTCTTCGCTGGTGAGCCAGCCCATACCCTGAATATAGGCGCCTTCGACCTGGCCAATATCTATCGCCGGGTTTATCGAGTTGCCAGCGTCGTGCAGGATATCGGTCTGCAACAGTTTCCATTCACCGGTCAGGGTGTCGACCACCACTTCCGAAACCGCGGCACCGTAGGCGAAATAGTAAAACGGGCTACCCTGCATCGCATCGCGATCCCAGTTAAGGCCGGGGGTCTTGTAAAAGCCGTCCGACCAGAGCTGAATCCGGTTTTCATAGGCCTGCACCACCAATTCCTCAAAGGAAATCCGCTGCTTACCACAGCTGGCATGGTTATCCTTGAATTCGACCTCGGCCGCATTGCCACCGAACTTCTCGGCGACAAATTCGGCCAGGCGATTCCTGATCTGGCGCGCGGCATCCTGCGCCGCCTTGCCGTTGAGATCGGTGCCGGTAGGAGCCGCGGTCGCCGAAGTGTTGGCGACCTTGCTGGTATCGTTGGCGGTTGCACGTACCTTGTTAAAATCGATTCCCAGTTCCAGCGCGACTACCTGCGATACCTTGGTATGCAGGCCCTGTCCCATTTCGGTGCCGCCATGATTCACCAGCACGGTGCCGTCGGTGTAGATATGCACCAGCGCGCCGGCCTGGTTGAAGTGCACCACGTTGAACGAAATGCCGAATTTCAGCGGGGTCAGAGAGAGGCCCTTGCGTAGCACCTGGTGATCGCGATTAAACGCCGCTACCGCTTCGCGCCGTGCATAGTAATCGCTGCTGGCTTCAAGCTCGGCCACCAGTTCATGGATAACATTATCCTTCACCGTCTGCCCGTACGGCGTGGTATTGCGCTCTTGCTGGCCGTAAAAATTGACCTTACGCACTTGCTGTGGATCGAGACCACGTTCGCGCGCGATGTTGTCGATGATGTATTCGATAGCGATTGCACCCTGCGGACCGCCGAAACCCCGAAACGCAGTGTTCGACTGGGTATTGGTCTTCACGCTGTAAGCATCGATGGAGACATCGCCGAGATAATACGCATTGTCAAAATGACATACCGCGCGGGTTACCACCGGCCCGGTAAGATCCGCCGAAAACCCGGCCTGGGCCGCCATCTCGATCTTCGCCGCCTGGATCAGGCCCCGGTCGTCGTATCCCACTTCGTAGGCAAACTCGAAGCCATGACGCTTGCCGGTAATCGACATGTCGTCATCCCGATCGAGACGCAATTTTACCGGGCATTGCAATCGAAAAGCGGCCACCGCCGCGATACAGGCGAATATTGCAGATTGTGATTCCTTGCCGCCGAAACCACCGCCCATACGGCGCATTTCGACCACCACCTGGTTGAAATCGATGCCGAGCGCATGGGCGACCACCTGCTGCATTTCGCTGGGATGCTGCGTCGAACACCACAGGTGGAAGCAACCATCTTCTTTCGGCGCGACATAGGAAATCTGTCCTTCAAGGTAAAACTGCTCCTGTCCGCCCACCGAGATTTCACCGCTCATCTGATGGGTCGACGAGCGCATCGCCTGGTCGGCATCCCCACGCCTTAATTGCATCGGCGGTAATACCCATGATTGCTGGTGTTTGCCGGTGGCAACATCGAGCACCGCGGGCAGAATTTCATATTCGATTTCAGCCAGGCAAACCGCCTTGCGGGCCGCGCTTTGCGAGGTCGCGACCGCGGCAAAAATCGGTTGCCCGACAAACTGTACCAGGCTATCGGCGAGAATCGGATCATCCTCGATTATCGGGCCGCAGTTATTATCACCGGGGATGTCAGCCGCGGTGATCACTGCGACCACTCCGGGGGCAGCGCGCACCGCATCCAGATTGATTGAGTTTATCCTGGCGTGCGCCTGTGAACTCAGGCCAAGCGCGATGAACCGAGTGCCGGCGAGTTCCGCGATATCGTCGACATAGGTCGCTTCACCGGCAACGTGCAGTGCGGCAGACTCGTGGGGAACACTAGTACCCGCCGCGGTTTCTCTGGCCTGCCGTGTTATCGGGTCTTCCATCAGTCTGATACCGCGAACACGTCGACCGCCTCGGCAGCGAGCGCCCCTGCAGAACGGGTTTCAAGATAAAATCGGTAGAGTAGATTAGCCGTAGCCCGGCTACGGTAGTCCGCACTCGCGCGCATGTCGGACAAGGGCGCAAAATCCTCGGCCAGTTTTTGCATCGCCGCGGTGACTGCCGACTCATCCCATTTTCCGCCATTGAGTAGTTTCTCGGTCAGCGTCGCGCGTTTCGGAATTGCCGCCATGCCGCCCAGCGCGATACGAATTTCAGCAACGCTATCACCCTCGAGACGCAGCGAAATGGCCATACAGACTGCCGATATATCCTGGTCGAAGCGTTTACTGAGCTTGTAGCAACGCAACAAAATTGCTTCTTTGCGCAGCGGGATTTCGATGGCCTCGATAAATTCCCCCGCCTGCAACGCGTTTTTCATGTAATCGAGATACAGATCGGCGAGCGGTATTTCACGCACCGTGGTGCCCTGGCGCAGTTTGACCCGGGTGTCGAGCACTATCAGCGCCGGCATCGAGTCACCGATGGGTGAACCATTGGCAATGTTGCCGACCAGGGTTGCGGCATTGCGTACCGGCACCGATGCGAAACGGCGGAACATATCGGTGAGCTCGGGGTAGTGCCTGGTAATTTCAGCAGCCGCATTGTTTAAGGTGACTGCCGCGCCAAATTCGATACTGTCCTGCTTCAGCGTGATCCGTTTGAGTTCTGCCACGTTGCCAAGATAAATAAGCAGCGGTAATTCACGTAACTGCTTGGTAACCCAAAGACCGACATCGGTACCGCCGGCCAGAATTTGCGCATGCGGATTCTGCTGGTACAGGCTGGCCAGTTCATCGACCGTCGCCGGGGCATAGTAACGCGCCTGATCGAGCTCCAGTGACACGCCTTGCTGATGTTGCAAAGCACGCAGTTGCTCTATCAATTGCGCATCATTATCCGGCGGGGCTGGGTAGTCGTACATATGGATACAGGCGTCGATGATCGGGCGATAACCGGTACAACGGCACAGGTTACCGGACAGCGCGTCGTCAATTTCGGCCCGTGTGGGTGCGGGCTTGTTTTTATAATTGTACATATATAGGGCAAACATCGACATCACGAACCCCGGCGTGCAAAAACCGCACTGGGAACCATGGTAGTCGACCATGCTTTGCTGCACTGGATGCAGGCTGCCGTCGTCCGCTTTGAGAGATTCCACGGTGAACAACGCCTTGCCGTCGAGCGTTGGCAGAAACTGGATGCAGGCATTGACCGCGCGATATTCGAGCGCATCACCCGTAAGGTCCGCAATCACCACGGTGCAGGCACCGCAATCCCCTTCGGCGCAGCCTTCCTTGCTACCCATACGCAGCAAATCTTCGCGCAGGTACTGCAAAACCGTACGCGTCGGCTCGATCCGGTCGAGTTCGATCAGCTCGCCATCGAGAAGAAAACACGGATTATTCGCCATCGATCAACTGCCGCGGTAGGTCGAGTAGGCCCAGGGGGAGACCAGTAGCGGCACGTGGTAGTGTTGCCCGCCATCAGCGATACCGAAGCGCAGCACCACTTCATCAACAAACGGGGGCTCGGGGAGATCGAGATCCAGTTCACGAAAATACGCTCCCGCCTGAAACACCAGTTGATAAACACCCGGCATAAACGCGTCACCATCGAGAATAGGATTATCCAGTCGTCCATCCGCATTGGTACGGTCACGACCCAGCTCCTGTAGTTCCGGAGCCACGCGATAAAGCACTATTTCAACACCGGCCGCGGGACAGCCGCGCGCCGTATCCAGAACATGTGTTGTCAGCCTCCCCATATCTACACCCCTCAGTAGCAGATGCGATAAAGTCGCATTTATCAATTAAATTGTCAACACTTTGATAAATTATTGTTAACAATTTAGTTATCATGCTACACTCCAGCGCACAGCAGGTAAGCGATCAGAAGCAGAATGTCAGCGCAACTCGAAAAACCCGGTCAGGCCAAAGCTAAGGCCAAATTCAGCGAAGACGAAGTACTACGCCAGATCGAACAGGCGGTACTCGATCACCGCCTGGCGCCCGGCACCAAGCTCAAGGAAGTGCAATTAGCCGACCTGTTCGAGGTTAAACGCGGCATGATTCGCAAGGTACTGACTCGCCTGGCTCATTCCCGGCTGGTCGATCAGACACCGAATCGTGGCGCAACCGTAGCCAGACCGTCAGTCAAGGAAGGGCAGGATCTGTTTGCTACACGGCGCGTGATCGAATCCGCGATTCTGCAAACCCTGATTACCCAACTCGATGCGCGTAAAATTACACGACTTAGAAAAATGCTCGCGCAGGAACAAAAAGCTTATCAACGCGGTAATTCAGAAAAGGCGCTGACGCTGTCGGTGGATTTTCATCGCCAGCTGGCAACCATGGCCGGTAATTCGGTGCTCGAAGAATATCTGAATGACATTATTCGCCGCACCCCGCTGGTCATTCTGACGCACCTGGGGGACGACGAGCAAAACCGCTGCCGTAACCAGGAACATGAAGCCATCATCGACGCGCTCGAAAAACGCGATGCGAAACGAGCGATCAAGGTTATGCATCAGCATTTGCTGCATATCGAAAGCAAGATTCGGCATAAGCCGGAAAAACCACAGACAGATCTGGCCACCTTGCTGCGACGATCATCGGCAACGGTGCGGGCATGAACGATTATCCGCGTGACCTGGTGGGTTATGGCGGCAAACCGCCGCATGCCGAGTGGCCCGGCGATGCCCGTATTGCGTTACAGTTTGTACTCAATTACGAAGAAGGTGGCGAAAACAATATCCTGCATGGCGACCCGGGATCGGAACAGTTTCTATCAGAATTAATCGGCGCGCCAAGTTACCCGGCACGCCACATGAGTATGGAGTCAGTTTACGAGTATGGCTCCCGCGCAGGGGTTTGGCGATTACTACGCGAGTTCGAAACACGTGACCTGCCGTTAACCATATTTGCGGTGGCCATGGCATTGCAACGCCACCCGCAACTGGCTACCGAGCTGGTCAGCCTGGGCCATGAAATTGCCTGTCACGGATTGCGCTGGATTCACTACCAGGATGTCGATGAGGCGGTCGAACGCGATCACATGCAGCAGGCGCTCAGCATCATCAACGAACTCACCGGAACCCCGGCACTGGGCTGGTACACCGGACGCGACAGCCCCAACACGCGTCGTCTGGTGGTCGAACAGGGCGGCTTGATTTACGATTCAGACTACTACGGCGATGACCTGCCGCTGTGGCAACAGGTTAAAACCCGCAGTGGGGAAAACATATCCCACCTGATCGTACCCTATACCCTCGATACCAACGATATGCGCTTCGCCACCGCGCAGGGGTTCAATAGCGGTGACCAGTTCTACCAATACCTGCGCGATAGCTTTGACGTACTCTACGCCGAGGGTGCGCATAGCCCGAAAATGATGTCGGTCGGGTTACACTGTCGCCTGGTCGGCAGGCCGGGCCGTTTTCGCGCACTGCAACGCTTCCTCGATTACGTACAGTCGAAGCAACAGGTCTGGATTTGCCGGCGCATAGACATTGCCCGCCACTGGATAGACCGGCACCCGCCGCAAATCGCATAATAATCGGATGAGTATCAGCATCGACGAAATCAACCAGAGCAGCCTGGCGCGCTTTGTCGAGCTATTGGGTGCCGTGTTCGAACACTCGCCATGGGTTGCGGAGCTTGCTTACCCCGAAAAACCATTCGCCTCACGTAACCAACTGCACCAGGTGATGACCGCCGCGGTCAGACACGCTCCCGAGGTGCAGTGCATGGCACTGCTACGCCATCATCCCGAACTCGCCGGTAGAGAGGCCGATGCCGGTACCCTGACCGATGATTCGAAGCGTGAACAGGCCGGCGCAGGTCTCGATCAATGTTCGTCTGATGAACTGTTAACGATAAAATCGCTCAACCAGGCTTACCTCGAAAAATTTGGCTTCCCATTCATTATCGCGGTAACCGGTCTCGACAGGTTTCAGGTCATCGCGGCTATGCAAACCCGCCTGGGTAATTCTGCGGAAGCGGAGTTCGACACTGCTATTGGCGAGGTCGAAAAGATCGCACGCATTCGTATCGACGCGCTCATCGATGAGTAACATCGACCGCCTGTTCGAGCGCGGCAGAGTGCATGAGGACTGGTGGCCAATACTGCAAGAATCGCTATCAACGCTGGATTCCGACTACCTCGAATCCCTGTTGCGGGACGATGGCTGGTTGCCCGGGGTGGATCAGTTACTGGCGGCGTTTCAGCGTGATCGCGCCGGAGTTGGTTACCTGCTGATCGGCGAATCCCCCTACCCGCGCAAAGAATCGGCGAATGGCATTGCCTTTTATGATGCCGCGGTTGATAGTCTATGGAGCGAACAAGGCTTGAGCAAGGCGGTGAATCGAGCCACATCGTTACGTAACCTGGTGAAGACAGCCCTGCTTGCCGAAGGCCATCTACAACGTGACGCTGACGGTAAAATCACCCAGGACTCAATCTCACAGCTCGACAAAAGCAGTCTGATTCGAACCCTGGCTGAATTATTCGGCAACCTGAAGGGCGCAGGGTTTCTGATGTTGAATGCAACGCCGGTGTTACATCCGCAACGAAAACCGGCGATAGAGGCTCGCTACTGGCAACAATTTCTCGAACGCCTGCTGGCCCTGACCGCTCAAGGTACAACGCAGCGCATAACCCTGGTGCTGTGGGGCAAGATTGCCAAACTGATCGAAACCATGCCCGCTAGCCAGGCCTACGACAAGCTGGTGTGCGAGCATCCCTACAA
>PVMS01166518.1_pt1 | contig 12346 bp, 13 predicted proteins | sample 1853461 | NCBI WGS metagenome assembly PVMS01 (sample SAMN08582032, study PRJNA380276) | Marine sediment metagenome, whole genome shotgun sequencing project. | isolation source: ocean sediment barecode stripped | collected 2017
CTCAAAAAATGCCGAACATCCAACGAAGGTTCACTGACCGTTATACTAGTTGTAACCCCCCGTATTCACTTGTCCATGTCATTTTGAGCATATATTATTAAGATTATGAACAAAAAGGCTGTAATTATAGCTTCAGGCGGTATTGATAGTTCAACACTGCTCTATAAAATGGTAAGCGAAGGTTCCCAAGTTTATGCTCTTACGTTTATCTATGGACAACGACATTTAAAGGAAATTGATTCGGCTATCCGGATCAGTGAGGGTCTAGAAATACTTCATAAAGTAGTGGATATTTCGGCTATGAAAGAGCTCCTTTTGGGCTCTGCGCTTACTGACTCAAATGTTGAGGTGCCTGAAGTTCCTGAGACTGCAGATCATTACGAGACTCTTAAAGCGACCATCGTTCCCAATAGAAATGCAATCTTTCTTTCCATTGCGATAGGATATGCGGTAAGCATCGGGGCTAATCATGTATTCTTCGGCGCCCACTTTTCTGATAGAGGAGTTTATCCGGACTGCAGGAAAGAATTTGTCGATGCGTTCCAAAATTCAGAGAGACTAGCGACGGATAATCCCGACTTAGTAATTGACGCTCCATTTGTAGAAATGGATAAATCAGAGATAGTTAAACTTGGCGCAGAGCTAGGAGTGCCTTTTGTAGACACCTGGACTTGTTATAAAGGGGGAGAGGTGCACTGCGGAGTGTGCAGCTCCTGCAGGGAGAGAAAAAGGGCATTTGTCGAATCCAACATTGTGGATCCGACCGAGTATGAAAGATGAAAATTAGCGAAATCTTCTTTTCCCTACAAGGTGAAGGGCTTGAGATTGGTCTTCCCACAGTGTTTGTTCGCTTGTTTGCCTGTGATTTGAGGTGCACGTGGTGCGATACCATGTATGCGGTGGAGGGGCGAGATTTTAAGGACTATACAGTTCTTAAAGTCGTTAAAGAAGTTGAGAAATACGAGTGTAAAAGAGTTTGTATCACTGGAGGGGAGCCCCTTCTTCAAATTAAGGAAGTCGACAAACTAGCCTGTGATTTAATCGGCAATAATTATACCATCCTGCTTGAAACTAGCGGGCATAAAATGCCCCCACCTATATTGTGGACAGAGAATAGTACTATCAGCATGGATTGTAAATGCCCAAGCTCATCTATGCAACACAGAATGGACTTTGATCTTTTTATAAAACTCCGAGAAAAAGACCAACTTAAATTTGTTATCCAGGATGAAGCTGATTATAAATATGCCCTAGGCATATTAAGCAGGTACCGTATCAAAGCTAACATCATTTTTCAACCCGCATATGGTTCCGGGTTGGGTTGGATAACTGAAAAAGTGATTGATGATAAATTAGGAAATGTTAGGGTTTTACCTCAGCTTCACAAAATTATCTGGGGAGATAAAAGGGGAGTCTGATTAGACCGGAAAAGTTTGTTGATATTTATTTTTGACCAATATCATGTTATAATTTGACTCTTACTATTTTGTCTCACAATTCTCGGGGTAGTGGTATAAAGCCAGGGTAGTAGAATAAAGCAATGAATAAAGAGGGGTATTTAATGCAGGAAATGCACAAAAAGAAAGAAGAAATTACGAAAGAAGACTACAATTATGAGCCATTTGCGGATACTGAAGAATATAAAAGAGTAAACAGCGAATGCATAAACAGTTGGATTGAGATTATGAAGCAGAAGGGGACTAACGGACTTGATGGGGTTCTAGACGTTGCAACCGGTGCAGGCACTATGGTTCAGCTTGTGTTCGACAGTCTACCGGAAAGCTGGAAAAAAGCTGCGGTATTGTGTCTGGATCAATCTTCGGAAGCATTGAAGCTGGCTCAATCAAAATTAGAAAAAACTGTAGATAAATTAAAACTGGTGCACTCTTCAATTGAGGAAATGACAATTCCTGATCAAAGTGTGGATATAGCAGTTTGGGGGAACGGTATACACTACCTGTCCGCAGATGATCAGCTCGATAGTATCAAAAGAATTAGAAAAGCCTTAAAGCCAGGTGGGTTCCTTTTCTTTAACACGGCATTTTATGAAGAAGCCAGGCCTGTTGAAACGCTGCCTTTTTACCGTACACAAATTAAAACCGCAGTCCAGTATATGCGCGATCATGGTATAAAAAGACAAAAGACTGATGTTAAGACTGAAGCTGCTAAATTTCTCCCTCGTGCTTACTATGAGAACCTGGTGGAAGAGGCGGGCTTCAAACTTGTGGATGCCAAAGAGTTTGCGGTGGATATGCATAAGGAAGCGTGGGAATATATAAGCGCTTTTCAACAGTATGCTGCTGGAGCACTAAGGGGATATCCCGTGCCGGATGCTGTCAATGCTATGAGAGATTCTGTAGGCCCTGCTTTAGAACTACATGGCAATAGAGACAAGGACGGCAGCCCCTATATTACACGTAAATGGCTTGCCATTAGCGCCCAGGCATAAACCAATTCTGAATTTCTAAATATCATACATAGAAGTAAAATTCCGTGGGGGGGGTTACTATTTAGTTTAATTAGCGCTTAATAGGCGGTGGTTAAGCTACGTCCGGCAGTTATGCTACGTCGTAATAGTCTAAACCTAGGTGGGTTATCAGTTCCTCTCCTTGCAAATACCTCAGCGTGTTCTTGAGCTTCATGAGTTGTATGAATACATCGTGCTCAGGGTAGAGGTTCTCACCGTGCATAGGGCTTTTAAAGTAGAAGGAAAGCCATTCCTGTATCCCATACATGCCAGCTCTACCGGCAAGGTCAAGGAATGTTACCAAATCCAGTACAATTGGTGCTGCAAGTATGCTATCTCTGCAAAGGAAATTCACCTTAATCTGCATTGGGTAGCCTAACCAGCCAAAGATATCTATATTATCCCATGCCTCTTTTTCATCCCCTCTCGGAGGGTAGTAGTTAATTCTGACCTTATGATAATAATTCGAATAAAGATCAGGATAAAGATCTGGTTGAAACAGATATTCGAGCACGCTTAGCTTGCTTTGTTCTTTTGTTTTAAATGAATAGGGGTCGTCTAATACTTCTCCGTCCCTGTTTCCTAAAATATTAGTAGAAAACCATCCGTTGAGTCCGAGCATTCTACTCTTAAGTCCAGGGGCCAAAATAGTCTTCATTAGGGTTTGTCCTGTCTTGAAATCCTTACCCGAAATAGGAACTTTCTTTTTTATTGCCAGTTTGGTAAGAGCCGGTACATCCGCTGATAAGTTGGGTGCTCCGTTTGCGTATGGAATGCCGCATTTGATTGCAACATAAGCATAAATCATACTGGGAGGTATGCCCGGGTGGTTGTTCTTTAAACCCTCTTCAAAGGACTTAATCGAACTGTGTACTTTCGAGGCCTGAATATAAACCTCGGTACTTCCACACCAAACCATAACAAGGCGGTCAACACCACTATCTTTTTTGAATTCTTTTATGTCCTCTATAAGCTGCTCGGCAAGGTCCATTTTGGTTTTGCCGCGCTTAAGGTGTTTACCCTTGAGGTTCTTGACATATTTCCTGCTAAATACTGCAGGCATAGGTGCTATATCCTGGAGAGTCTCTTTTAGCTCATCAACAAGAGATTTCTCCAAAACTCCTGATTTAGTGGCCGCTTCGTAGGAGTTCTCGGGGAAAATGTCCCATCCCGCAAAAACTAGATCCTCTAAATTGCAGAGCGGCATAAAATCCTTAATCAAAGGGGACTTTTTCTCTGTCCTTTTTCCTATTCTGATTGTACCTAATTGTGTTAGGGACCCGATGGGTTTTCCAAGTCCGGCCTTTATTGCCTCTACTCCAGCAATAAAAGTAGTACTCACCGCACCACCCATGCCCGGGAGTAATACGCCGAGCTTCCCTTTAGGCGGAGCAATACTATTCTTTTTTTTCCTATTTGTAGTTGCCATTTTAGATATTACCTCTTAGAGAACTGCTGTCCTTTTCTCGCTTTTTTAAGTCCGTATTTCTTTCTCTCGACCATTCTCGGATCTCTTCTGAGCTGACCCGCTGATTTAAGTGATGGTCTGTGAGATTCATCAACTGTTAAAAGTGCTCGGGCAATCCCGTGTCTGATAGCTCCTGCTTGTCCGGTAAGTCCACCGCCTTTTACAGTTACGAAAACGTCATATTTTCCTTTTGTGTTTGTTGTATCAAGAGGTTCTAATGCATGCACTACCCATGTGTCGCGTGAGAAATATTCATTCGCCTCTCGGTTATTGATAGAAACTTTTCCTGCCCCGGGGCGCAACCACACGCGCGCGATTGAGGTTTTCCTTCTTCCGGTTCCATAATAGTTAACTTCAGCCATATTATTATTTATACCTCCAATGTTTCAGGCTGTTGGGGTGCATGTGGGTGTTCGTTCCCAGCGTAAACCTTTAACCTGGATATTAATTTTTTCTGCCATTTGTTTTTAGGAAGCATTCCCCAAACGGCCTTCTCAATTATTTCATGAGGCTTTGTTTTAAGAAGCTCCCCTGCTGTTATCGATTTGATTCCACCGGGATAGTGAGTGTGTCGATAATAAGTTTTCTGGTTCCACTTATCGCCTGTAAATTTTAATTTCTCTGCGTTAACGACTATAACGAAATCGCCAATATCCGCATGCGGTGTATATTGAGGTTTGTCCTTGCCCCTTAAAATAGTCGCGATTGTAGTGGCGAGTCTACCCACGGTTTTTCCCTCACCGTCGATTAAATACCATTTTTTGTTAAAATCTTCACTTCTAGCCATATAGCTCTTCATATTTTCTGCCTCTAGTAATAGAAATAAACAATTCAATTTACCAATTTAGTGGTGATTGTCAAGGTTTGTGCCGATTCTATTTTTGAAAACCGCCATTTTACTAACGAAAATTGGTCTACTCATTTAATAATGATATAATGATGGCGTAATAATCAATATACTACACGTTATGACTACACAACACAAAAGCAAGTCATTATCCTGGAAGAAAAAGTTCAGAGACAGGCTTATAGAAATTATAGGCGCCACCGGTGTTATCTCTTCCGATGATGAACTCATAGCATATGAGTGCGACGCTCTTACAGGGTACAGGATAAAACCTATATTCGTGGTTTTGCCCAATAGTTCTAAAGAAGTTTCCGCTGTAATAAAAGAGTGCCATCACGAGAATATTCCTTTTGTTCCTAGAGGTGCGGGAACCGGGCTTTCGGGCGGAGCCCTGCCTACTGAAGAGGGGATTGTAATTTCACTATCGCGCATGAATAAGATTTTAGAGGTTGATATTCCCAATCAGAGGGTTGTGGTTGAGCCTGGGGTGATAAATATATGGGTCACAAACGCTGTTAGCTCCTCTGGATACTATTACGCTCCTGACCCGTCAAGCCAGATCGTCTGCACTATAGGGGGCAATGTCGCTGAAAATTCAGGCGGTGTTCATTGCCTTAAATATGGAGTAACTACGAATCATGTCTTGGGGGTTGAAATGATCTTGCCGGATGGTGAGATAATAGAAGTTGGGGGTAAGACACTGGATCATCCCGGTTATGATCTTACAGGGCTTGTAGTAGGCTCAGAAGGGCTTTTGGGAATAGTCACTAAGGTTACTCTTAAAATAATTAAAAAACCCGAAGACGTTAAAACTCTATTAGCCTCATTTGATAATATTGAAGATGCCGGTGCGTCAGTTTCAGGAATCACCGCTAGGGGAGTTATCCCTGCGGGAATGGAGATAATGGATAGTTTTTGTATCCGCGCGGTTGAGGAAGCGGTGGGCGCGGGATATCCGGTGGATGCGGGAGCTATACTCTTGGTTGAACTAGACGGTCCAAAAGCTGAAGTTGAGGCTCAGATGCCTTTAGTTGAGGAAGTTTTAAAAGAACATAAAGCAATTCAGATTAAAGTTGCAAAAGACGCAAAAGAAAGAGAGCTTTTCTGGAAGGGGAGAAAGAGCGCGTTCCCAGCGATGGGGCGCATAAGCTCTGATTACTATGTTCAGGACGGCGTAATACCCAGAAGCAAGCTTGCAGAGGTGTTAGGGGAGATAGCGGAGCTCAGCAAGAAATACGGCCTTAGAGTTGCAAACGTTTTTCATGCGGGGGATGGCAATTTACACCCTCTAATCCTTTACGATTCATCTAAAGAAGGTGATCTTGATAAAACGCTTAAGCTTTCGGGAGAGATTCTACAGGTTTGCGTTGATAAAGGCGGCAGCATAACGGGTGAGCACGGCGTGGGTCATGATAAAAAAAAATTCCTGTCCCTTATGTTTGATGAAAATGATTTGGATGCAATGAATCTGATTAGATGTGCCTTTGATGTTAAAGGCCTCTGTAATCCGGGGAAATTATTTCCTACTCCGAGAACTTGTGTTGAGCCCGGCATGAAGCCCTTTGAGGAGCACCCGCTTCAAAAGGCGGGACTTGGTGAAATGTATTAGTCCTAAAATAACTTAGATACTAAAACCACAGACATGCTAAAAAAATCTATTATTAATAATTTGCATAGCATAGTAGGCGAAGAAAATGCTCTATCTGATAATGCTAAACTCGAGTCTTTCAGTATTGATGATGTGTTGCCGGAGATTGTGCTTTTTCCAAAGAATATAGAGCAAATATCAGAAATAATGAAGCGTGCCTCTAAAGAGTCCCTTAGTGTCATACCATGGGGATCGGGGACTAAATCGGTACTGGGGAATAAGCCTGATAGGGCTGACATCGTTATTTCCACTAAAAATTTAAACCGCATTCTTGAGCACGGCGCCTCTGATCTGGTAGCTACAACCGAGAGTGGGGTTACGCTTAAAAAATTCCAGAGCGCACTTAACAAAGAGAACCAGTTTTTGGCTCTTGACCCTCCGCACGTTGGGAGGAAAGCCACATTGGGTGGAATTATTGCCACTAATGACGGCGGTCCTGAGCGTCTTAGATACGGGACATTAAGAGAGTCTCTAATCGGTTTAAAGGTAGTGCGTGCAGACGGCAGCGTGTTTAAAGGGGGAGCGAAGGTCGTTAAAAATGTTGCGGGATATGATCTTCCCAAGCTCTATGTAGGGTCTCTTGGAACCTTGGGGATTATAGTTGAAGCAACATTTAGGCTTTACCCTGTTCCAGAGTACTCTGAGACTAATATTGCTGGTTTCTCAACTTTAGAAGATGCCCACGGTGCGGTCATGACACTTTTAAACTCGGATATTGTAATTACTTCTCTTGAAATATTAAATCCTGAACTAATAGGTTCTCTTACTAAAAGGAATGATCTTGATCTCATTGATAAACAATATACTCTTGCGATTAGGATCAGAAATGTTGAAAAAGCGGTCAAGGATCAGGTCTCTACAGTGAAAACGCTATGCGATCAGAAAGGGGGTAAGGGTAAGGTAATTAGTGGAGGGCAGGAGGAAAAATTTTGGGATGATGTTAGGGACTTCCCCTGGAAATTGTTTAAAACTGCAAGGGTAGTCTGCAAAGCAAGCGTTCTTATCACTCAAATTCCAAAAGTATTAGATACTCTCGAGAGATTGTCAGATGAAAACGGTATAAAAACCTATATATCCGCAAGGGCAGGTAACGGAATATTAATCATATCAATTAAGGGTGAAGTATCTTCTATGATCGAGTCTCTAAATTCACTTCGCGCCTTTGTGTCTTCAATAGGCGGGCACCTGATACTTCAAGAAGCTCCCTTTGAAATCAAAGCAGGAGTTTCAGTGTGGGGAGATTTTGGCTCCGGGGTGGGAATGATGAAAAGAATTAAATTCAATTTCGATCCTGATAACCTTCTTAATCCCGGAAGATATATAACATAGTGATTTATTTCCTTCTTCGTGCTTGCAGGTGCCGTGTCTCTTGGTTAGGCTATTTCCGCTCTGTCTTGAATCCCAAATTTGTTTAATGTGAGAGATGATAAGAAGAGAAAAAAATAGTGGGTGGATTCTAATCACCCAGCACGATCATGCAGGCCTTGCAGGGCAGGTCATGACACATTGGGGGAACGGCGAATTTGCAAAACCCGCGCCTTACGATGAAGTGCTTTTTGCTTTCAGAGAGCATGATTCAGGCTGGAAAGATTGGGACTCTATGCCTAAAATCAATCCCGAGACCGGATACCCTGCTAATTTTACGGAAATGAGCCCCCATGAACAGTGTGAAATTTGGAGCAGGTGTTATAAACTCTACGCATCCACCCATTTACATGCATCAAGTTTGATTGCTCTCCATTTTTCAAAGTTCAACCAGAGTAATATCAGAAAGGACCCTGATCTTGAATTGGCAAAATCTTTACAAAACGATATGATGCGCTTTGTTGCAGAAAAACTTGATATCGATGTTTCTAATGATAGTTTGGAAAAAATTCCTGATGAAGTGAGGACAAATCTGAAACTGCTTCAAATAGGGGATATAATCTCTTTAACCCTGTGCCACGGTTGGAGGTCTATAGAAATTACTGAGGCGCCTTTTGATTATAATGGCTCGGAGACAACCATGAGAATGGAGTCACATGATGGGTTTAACTATCAAATTACTCCATATCCTTTTTGTGATTTGAGCTTGAAATTTAGTATTAAGGGCAAGAAACTAGATACTAAAACGTTTTCGGATGACGAAGAGCTTAGAGAAAGATTAAATAACTCCAGTTATGAAACTCTTGATTTTACTATAAGAAAGGGCTAAATATTTAATATGAGCCATAGACAGTATGAGGCATTTGATGAGCAGGATAAACCTAGCACGGATATCATAAGGGACTGTGTACACTGCGGTTTTTGTCTTTCTGCGTGCCCAACTTATCTTGAGACGGGTAATGAGCTTGATTCTCCAAGGGGAAGGATCTATCTCATGAAAGCAGCCCTAGAAGGTGAAATACCGATGGACGGGTCATTGGTAAAGCATCTTGATGCGTGTCTGGGGTGTTTGGCATGTGAGCCCGCATGCCCATCAGGTGTGCGTTACGGAAGTCTTATAGAGGCTGCTCGGTCGCAAATAGAGCGTAGATATGAAAGGCCAACATTTGATAAGTTCTACCTGTCTACTATTTTTTCAGTTTTCCCCTATCCCAAGCGAATGAAGTTAATGCTGCCCCTGTTTTATGTATATCAAAAACTTGGTATACGTAGTCTTATTCAGTCCACGGGGATTTTAAACAGGGTCTCTAAAAAACTAGCAAAAATGGAGGAGATGCTTCCTGAAGTGAAATCTCCAATATTTCCTGCAGAACTTCCCGAAGTAATCCAAGCAAAGGGTAAAAAGCGTTTCAGAGTTGCTCTTCTAACTGGTTGCGTACAGAGTGTCTTCTTCTCAAGAACAAACGATGCCACTGCCAGAGTTTTAGCGGAAAATGGGTGCGAAGTGCTTGTCCCCCAGAATCAAAGCTGCTGCGGCGCCCTATCCGTACATTCCGGAAGATTGTCGGAAGGCCGGGATTTTGCTAAGTTAACTATTGATACCTTTGAGAATCTTGATGTGGATGCAATCGTAATAAATTCAGCAGGGTGCGGCTCTACAATGAAGGAATATCGTGAAATACTTAAGGACGATCCTCAGTATGCGGAGAGGGCAGAAGTCCTGAGCGAAAAAACAAAAGACGTTATGGAATTCCTTGCTGATATCGGACTTACAGGAGAGCTCAAAGATCTGAACATAAAAGCAACTTATCAAGACGCCTGCCATATAGGGCATGCCCAACGAATAAAGGAGCAGCCAAGACAAGTTCTTAAAGAGATACCGGGTTTAGAATTGATTGAAATGCCCGAAGCCGATCTATGCTGCGGGAGCGCCGGAATATATAATCTTGTTCAGCCCGAGATGTCTCAGAGTTTGCTTGAGCGGAAGATAAATAATATCAAGCAAAATGAAGTGGATTATCTTGTAGCAGGAAACCCGGGATGTTTGATGCAAATTCAAAAAGGCATTAAAAATCACAAACTCAACATCAAAACCGCTCATCCGGTAGAACTTTTAGACTGGTCTTATAGAGGTTCTATTGATTAAAAATTTATAATTACCAACTTATTCCCCTATTCTTTATAACATCTAGCAAGTTACTAAGCGGTTTATTCTCCGCCACCCAATAACTTCCGTTGTTTTCGGAATTGAATACCGGTTCTTTAAATCTGCAAATTTTTATCACATTTTTGCAGTTAAGGTTCTTAAATTCTCCAGGACCCACTTTAGAGCAGTTGAATTCAAAATCTTCTATATCCATGGCAATAGCAGACCAATTGCCGGAACCCAAATCTGAAGCCCAACCAGCACTCGCACCCGGGTCTTTTTGTGGGGCAATATTTAACAAAAGATTCTCGTCTGATATATTGTGAAACAGGTACAAACTTTCTTTTGTTGACGAGCCTTTGTTTAATACCAAGTTGTTATTTCCGAACTTAAACCCGTCTTCAACACAGGTGTTAGGAAAATCTGATTTTGAGCTATCTCCACTACATCCAATAGTAAATAAAAGTAAGAATATACTGACTGTAACAAAACATTTTATTGGGAAATTCATATTGTTCCCTCCGTCTTGAACTTTAATTCTCTAATCATTCATAATAAATTGCAATTAATACTACTAGAGATGAAATTCAAATAGTATCTCAAAAACCATCGGTTATCCTTATTATATAAATTTAAAGGGGACAAATGGCGATGAAATATTTGTCAGTTTTTGTATTTGCTTTTCTTATAGTCTTATCCACTTCTTGTGATGAAACTTTTAATTTTGCTGATCCTCCTACGGATCCGCTGATTGATAGGGGAGTGGCTGAATCTCAAGACTATAATCTAACGACACCCCTATACGGTATGCAGGTCGCAATTAATAATAGAGTGGATAGCGGGACCCAAAGCATACTGACCCTTCTTGATAATAGAGCAACTCAATTTCTGGACTGTCAATTCGCCGAGGGCTCTCAACTAGGTTTTGAGGATGTAATGTTAGGTAGTGGAATCATTGTTCCCCCGCTCTCTGATTTGAAAGTATATGTAGTTCCTAATAGATTTGAGTGTGAGGCTGTGGGTCTTAGCGTATGCGCCGGGATTTACTTTTTTGGCAACGATATAATTGTGCTTTCAGAAGGCGGGTTTCTCGGGTGTGGAGAATTCTCCGTATGGCGCCATGAGCTCGGCCACAGATACGGCATGGAAGCAGACCACAGTAATCAATCTGACTTTCAGTCCTGCATTGGACAGGATAGTTGTGAATTAGGAGATTTACTGGGGATAGAAATAGAGGGTAGAAATCAATAGTCACTTATTTCTTGACCGTAGTGCAAGCCATATAGCTATATTTATTGAGAAGCATAATATGATCAGGAGCGCCACTGTATACTTGAAAAACTGTCTAGGCATTATGTAAAAAGAAAGGTCGTACCGGTTATTTTTCCAAAGGTCATTGTCAAAAAGAAGAGGGTGGAATACATCTCTCCAGAAGGTGCCGAAAAACGGCAGTACTATCAGCAAAGCAATAATAATCAAAGCATTTATTAAGGCGTACCGGGACATACGTTTTCTATTGTAAGTTAGTAAAATCACGACCAGGCTTACCAAACCCAGAAAAAACATCTTATCGAAAAGCCCTCTTACTTCTTTGAGGTGTAGCTTCTCCTTTTGTGTGAGGAAGCTATTAAGTTCTCCCTGATGTCTGAAATACGAGGCAAGCTCATTAATACCACTTAAAGCTCTTTCCTCCCCGATTTCTTCACATCGGTCATGCCACTCACAGTTAAGCTCCATCCACTGAGGAAAGTAAAATGTTAGAGTCATCGGTATATAGAAGGTCAGATATAGTAAGGAGATAAAAAGAGCTATTCCTTTAATTTTGTTTATTCCGGTCATTTAATTAGTGAATATGCTTTTTTAGTTTGTAAGAATTAATCATGAGAATCAGAGTCATCTTTTAGGGAAGATTTTAGAATTAAATACCCGACAATAGCCGCGATGAAGGATCCGGCAAGAATTCCGATACGGGCTGAGGTCGCGTTATCCGCAATACTGCTGTCAAACGCGAGTGTGCTTATAAATAAGCTCATCGTGAAACCGATACCGCAAAGAACAGAAGTCCCGTATATCAATCGCCAATTTATATCTGAAGGCAATTTTGCCAGACCCAATTTAACAGCTGCAAATGAGAATCCAAAAACTCCCACCTGCTTCCCAAGAAAAAGTCCAAGCGCAATTCCCATCGGAATAGGCTGAAATAAAGATCCAAAAGACATCCCCTTAAGCGATACCCCGGCATTTGCGAATGCAAAGATAGGCATAATACCAAAAGCTATCCAGGGATGAAGAGAGTGCTCCATCTCACGCAGCGCGCAGGGCTCATCTTCTTCGGTTCTGAGATGAACAGCAAAAGCTAGTATCACGCCTGCCAGGGTTGCATGAACACCAGATTTTAGGACGCA
>PVMS01019583.1_pt1 | contig 12344 bp, 10 predicted proteins | sample 1853461 | NCBI WGS metagenome assembly PVMS01 (sample SAMN08582032, study PRJNA380276) | Marine sediment metagenome, whole genome shotgun sequencing project. | isolation source: ocean sediment barecode stripped | collected 2017
GCACCGGCCCTCTAAGCCGGTGCTCTATCCAGTTGAGCTACAGGCGCATTGCGACGCCTTATTCATCCAAGCCAGAAATATTGGTCGGGGCAGAGAGATTCGAACTCCCGACCCTCTGCTCCCAAAGCAGATGCGCTACCAGGCTGCGCCATGCCCCGATTCAATATTTCCTGCCACGCGAGTCCGAAGCCTAAGCCTGTATCTCGCGGGGTCAGGATGATAAGGCCGGTTTGCCAGCCAGTCAATTTGATACAGCTGTTTTTTCCGAAAAATCATTGAACTAGCAATTTCGTGCCCGACAACGCTTCAGCCGAGCCAGTCGCTTTGGTATGGTGCGCAAACTTCTTTCTTCCCCCGATTTGAGATCACGATGACAAAAACCCTGCTGGTCCTGCTTCTGTCCCTGGCCTGCGCAATAACCACAGCAGCCGACAAAGTGCCGGCTCACCCGTATCTTGAGGTCGTCACCACAGAAGGCACGTTCAAGCTTGAGCTCGACGGTAAACTTGCTCCATTGACCGTGGGCAACTTCCTGGAACTCGTCGACGCCGGATATTTCGATGGCACCATATTTCACCGGGTTATTCCCGGATTCATGGCGCAAGGCGGTGGTTACACACCGAACCTGAAACTGAAGGAAGGCGATAATTCCATTGCAAACGAATCCGGTAACGGTATGAGCAATGTGCGCGGCACCATTGCGATGGCGAGAACCGCCGACCCGCATTCGGCGAACTCCCAGTTCTTCATCAACGTCGGTGACAATTCGCGGCTGGACACAAGTCTCAACACGTGGGGCTATACCGTTTTTGGCTACGTTATCGAAGGAATGGAGGTCGTCGACAAGATTGCCAGCGTGCCGACAGGACCGGCTGGCGAGTTTCGATCCGATGTGCCTGTCGTGCCCATCGTGATCAAGAAAATGTCGCGCGTGACATTCGAATGAGTACGTTCTTTATATCGGATTTACACCTGGAGGCGGATCGACCTGATATCGGTAATCAGTTCCTCGAGTTTCTAAAGACAGAAGCCACAGAGGCAGAATCGCTGTACATACTCGGCGATCTGTTCGAAGCGTGGGTCGGGGATGATGACCCCAATGCTCACTACTCTATTATCAAGATGGCGATTCGGGCGCTGGTTGATAGTGGCGTACCGGTCTACTTCATGCACGGCAATCGCGATTTCATGATCGGCAGCAAATTTGCGAATGAAACGGGCGTGAAAATTCTACCTGATCCGTATGCGATAACGATGTATGGAGAGAAAGCCTTGCTGAGCCACGGCGACGCGTTGTGTACCGACGATGTCCAGTACCAGCAAGTTCGAATCATGACGCGAAATCCGGAATGGCAGGCCGGAATATTGGCAAAACCTCTGCACGATCGACTTGCAATGGCTGAGCAAGCACGCCATCAAAGTCTGGAACGCGCCATTAATCTGGACTCCGATATTACTGACGTCAACGCGGACGAAGTCAAGAAAGTCATGCTGGAATACGGTGTGGATGTGCTGTTGCATGGACATACTCACCGCCCCGCGATACATGACATCGACCTCGACGGCCGCAAAGCGAAGCGAGTGGTACTTGGCGACTGGTACGATCAGGGCAGTATCGTCAGGTGGGATCTTCGTGGTCCGGTGCTTAGCGAGATGACTCGCTAACTCGGGCAAATAGTCTACGTTAATCGCCCGTTATTGCGGGATGCCGGAATGGAATCTGAATTCCGGATCCGGGTCCGCAATAAGAGACGCTTCAATTTTTTTCAGCTGTTCCAGTCGCGTGGCAATTTGCGTCTCATCCGCGTCGCATTCTGATCTTGCGAAGCCGATATAGTGCTCGAAATGTCGCGCTTCAGATGCCAGCAGGCCCGCATAGAACTTGCCGAGTTTCGGCGGTAGGTGCGGCGCCAGCACGGCAAATCGTTCACACGAACGTGCTTCAATCAGTGCACCTGTCAGCAGCAAGTCCAACAACTTATTTGGCTCGTCCGGCCGCAGGGCGGCGCGAAGACCACCGGCATAGCGCGAGGCAGACAATCGCTCGAAGGGAATATCCATCTCGTCCATGATCGACCTGACCTGCTCGAAATGACGCAATTCTTCACGCGCAAGTTTTGACATTTGCTGCGCAAGCGATGAACGATCCGGGTAACGGTATAGGAAGCCGAGCGCCGTAGAGGCCGCTTTTAGCTCACAATTGGCGTGATCGAGCAGCAATTCTGGCAAGCGACCGCACGCTTCGTTGACCCAATCCATGGACGTTGACGTGTCCAGAAAATCGGCGACAGGTTGCGGCACCGAAACTCTCAAAGCCACTCTTCGACCTCAGTGGCGCTCTGGATCCGATCTTCCGGACGTTTGGCCAGCATCATGTTTAATATCGCCTGTACTGGGCAAGGCGCGGTGGCAACAGAGGTATCGGCGCTTGCGCGTGCATATAGATGATTCCCATAGCCGAATCTGCCCGATACGGCTTCTTGCCGGTCAACATTTCGTAGAAAATCACGCCCAGACTGTAAATATCACCGCGTTCTTCGGCTCCGCTCGCGTGGCCCTGTTCCGGGCTCATGTAGTACGGCGTACCAAATATTTCGCCACTATCTGTATCGTCGATTTTCAGCCGCATCCGCTTCGCGAGACCGAAGTCGATGAGCGCTACAGATCCATCGTCGCGCAACATGATATTCCCCGGCTTCAGGTCACGGTGCAGGATACCGACAGCATGGATTTTCGCGAGCGCACTCGCAATTTGCCGCAAAAAACTCACGGCTTCCAACTCGCTGATGCCACTGGAGACTTTTTGTTTAAGATCACCGCCGGCGAGAAACTCCATCGCGATGTGCGCATGATCGTCACTGACACCCAGTTCATAAATTTTCACAATATTCGGGTGGTCGATCTCCGCGATCAGTTCGTATTCCTGCAAAAAACGGTCGAATGCGCCGATGCTCTCCGCCTCTTCCGGAACCTGCCGCAGTACTTTAAGCACGACTTTGCGCTGCGATGATTTCTTTTCCACGAGATACACGGCGGAGTGTCTCGAGGCACTGATCTTCCGAATTAACTGGTAACCACGAATCAGTGGCTGGATGCCGGTTCTCTCATCGCCGACAAACAAAGAGCCGGTCGAAGACACGTATCGGCGGGCGGTCAGGGCATCGCTCATGCGAATAGTCAGCGTATTGTGCCGAACATCGTCTCGTGGAATGAATCCATTCGTTCCCGCCTTCGCGGCCGCCGCTGCTTCACTCTGCTGACCGAAATAAATGATGGCCGGGAAGCCAGGCGTTTTGGAAAACTGTTTCAATACCGAAACACCATCGCGATCGCCAAGCTCGTTGCCCAGCAGAACAATATCGTTATTGGCTCCGGAGAACTCGTCAGGCAAATGTCCGGCCACGATCGGGTCGAATGCGGTGATAATGGCATCCGGCCAATGCGTGGTGACGTGGTGCATCAGCAGGCTGCGAAAGTCCGCTTGCCCGTCGATAATCATCACGTTGATACTCACTGAAAGCCGCCCCGGCCGGGCCGATCGCTACATGCCAACAACAGCATCCGCCGGCTCTTCAGCCGACCCATCGTCGTCGCTGAGGCTCCGGCTTTTAGCCTCACGTTGCTGCTTCGCAACGTCATTACGGCGGATTTCGAGCTCATGCAGGTATTCTTCAGTAACATCACCGGTGACATATTCGCCGGAGAAGCACGAAGTATCAAATTCCGTGATCGAAGAATTATCATGCCGAACCGATCGAATCAAACCCTGCAGGTCCTGATAGATCAAGCGGTCCGCGCCGATCAGCTCCTGCACTTCCTCTGTGGTCCGGCCATTCGCGATCAACTCATGTGCTGACGGCATATCGATACCGTAGACATTTGGATAGCGTACCGGTGGCGCCGCAGACGCGAAATAGACCTTGCGGGCACCGGCATCGCGCGCAAGCTTGATAATTTGTCGCGACGTCGTGCCGCGAACAATCGAATCGTCGACCAGCAGCACATTCTTGCCTCGGAACTCGAGATCGATCGCATTCAACTTGCGTCGTACCGACTGCGTTCGTTCTTCCTGACCGGGCATGATGAAGGTACGGCCAATGTAGCGATTCTTTATGAATCCTTCGCGATATTTGACGCCGAGGTGGGTTGCGACCTGAACCGCCGCTGTGCGGCTGGTATCCGGGATCGGAATCACAACGTCGATGTCATGATCGGAGAATTCTCGAATAATCTTGCCGGCCAGTTGCTCGCCCATGCGCAGGCGGGCTTTGTAAACTGACAAATCATCAATAATTGTATCGGGCCGCGCAAAATAAACGAACTCGAAAATACACGGCGTGTGCTTCACTTCACCCGCTTGTTCGCGGCTGTGCAAGTCGCCTTCGATATCGATGAAAACCGTCTCCCCAGGTCGCACATCGCGAACCCGTCGAAACTGCAGGACGTCCAGAGCCACACTCTCCGACGCTATCATGTGTTCTTTACCGGCGTCCGAGTCGCGTTCACCGAGCACCAACGGTCGAATGCCGTTGGGATCCCTGAATGCCACGAGTCCAATACCGACAATCATTGCTACGACGGCGTAGCCGCCCTTGCAACGCCGGTGCACCGCTTCAACAGCGTCAAATATCAGTTCCGGGATCGGTTGACCATTCGCCCGGGTCTGCAATTCGTGAGCAAAGACATTCAGCAGCACTTCAGAATCAGACCCGGTGTTGATGTGGCGTCGATCCTGCCGCACCAGCATTTCCGAGAGTTCCTCGCTGTTAATCAGATTACCGTTGTGCCCAAGGCATATGCCGTACGGCGAATTCACATAGAAAGGTTGCGCTTCGGCCGCTAGTGCACCACCTGCTGTCGGGTAACGGATGTGCCCGATGCCAATGTTTCCAGTGAGACCCTGCATGTGCCGGTGACGAAACACGTCACGTACCAGGCCATTACTTTTTCGTTGCCGCAGGCCGTCCTCGCCCCAGGTAAAAATACCGGCAGCGTCCTGGCCACGATGCTGCATGACCGTCAGCGCATCATATAGCGCCTGGTTAACGGGTCGAGTTCCAACGATTCCAACAACGCCACACATAAAACTCTCCGCAGCTCTCAGTCAGTGCTGCTGCTAATAAAATCGGTTACCACTTCCAGGGGCAGTGAATCTGACTTGCCGTCAGGCGTAATCATGTCGAATCCTTGTGGTGCCATCACTTTAATCCAGTCGGCCACGACTTCGAGGTGCGGGATCAACTTTGAGTGGGTCCACCAGTTGTCGTTGTCAAAGCCCGCGAATTGCCCGCCGACAATGAATAGCGCCACCAGTAATACGCCGCGCAACGCACCGAATAATGACCCAAAAAAACGATCCAGGCCGCTGAGCACAGACAGACGCACAAGCTTGGAGATTCCCCAGCCGAGCAATCCGCCCAGCGATAAAATAACGATAAACACCAGGATGCGACCAAACCACATCTGCATTTCTTCAGAGCTTAGCCAGGTCTCCGAGACGTCGCCTACTTGCGGCCCAAAAAATAATGCCGCCCAGATAGCGAACAACAGAGCAGCCATGGAAATGGCTTCTTTCACGAAGCCGCGGAAAATCCCCACGATCACAGAAATAATGATGGCGACGGCAATGAGAATGTCGATGATCGGCATCGTCGAGGTCGGGTTAATTCCGGCAGTGATCAGCGTAGATGGGGGGAGATACTAACAGAACATTTGCCGGACGTGCGCACCTGAAATCAGGCCCGGGAAAATAAAACAAGCCATAAGAATTCAGGGGTGCGGCAGAACTTTACCCGGGTGGCCGGCCTTGCCAAGACGCTCGGCCATCGCGTCAGCGCTCGCCCGGTCCTTTTGTGGTCCTATTCGAACACGGTGCAGCTCTCCCGAATCGGTCTGCAGGGTGATCAGGAATGCGGCAAATCCCTGCTTGCGAAGATCTGCCGCCAGCCGGTCCGCGTTTTTCTGATCAGAAAAGCTGCCCAGCTGGACCGCCCACATACCGGTCGCGGAACTTCCGGTCGTTGTATTCGATTGTGCAGGCGCACTGGTCGCCGGCTTGGCTTCCTGTGCAGGCGGCGGCGTTGCCGTAGCCCGATCTTGCTCCACCTTTGCCTCTACAACAACTTTCGGTTTGTCGTTAGTGGCAACCACAGTTGGCTTTGGCGCCGCAGCTGCAGGGTTATTGCCATTGATTATTGCAGCCGGAACCGGATCCGTTCGATCACGATCGAGCACGACCGTTCGCATTTCCTGGTTTGACTGCCCCGGCAGCGGCACAGTCGTGCTCACGACCTCATTTTCCTCAGGCCCATCCAGAAATACGGGCACGATGAGGACCACGACGATAACCAGTGCCGCCGCTCCAATAATTCGTTCTTTCAATGCTCTTTCCATCATGATCAGCGACGCGAGTATAACGTAAGAGAATCCAGTACGGGGCCAACAACGAAGAAGGAACCAGTAACGAGTATGCGGTCATCAGCTGCGGCGAGTTCACGAGCAAAGTTAACAGCCTCATCTACCGAGCCTGCCGCAAGGCACGCTCGATTGCTCAAATTGGCGACCCGCCGCGCCAGCTCCGTTGCCGGAATCGCGCGCGGACTGTCTGCCGTGACCGCGATCCACCGATCAACCACATCAAGCAGCGGCGCGATGACGCCGTCAACGTCCTTGTCATCGAGCATTGCGATCAGCCCAATAGTTCGTCCACCGATTGGCCGATCACGCAGCACTTGGGCCAGCGCTTCTGCTGCAGCGGGATTGTGCGCAACATCAAGCAGCCAGCGATGGTCGTCTTCAATCTGTTGCATGCGACCGAGTACCTGCACTCGACCAAACGCCGTATTGACCACTTCTTTTTTGAGCAGGTCTTGCCCGCCGGACGCTTCAACGAGCGCCAGCACACCGGCGGCGTTTGCGAGCTGGAAATCACCTGATAACGACGGCAACTCCAGCTCGGCGAGCGCAACGTTGCGCCCTCGCCATGACCAGCGGCTACCCGACTTATCGAACTGATAGTCGCGCCCGGCCAGTAGCAGATCCGCGCCAATCGAAGCAGCATATGCGGGGACCGACGCAGGAATGTCGACTGCTGCGAACACGGTAGGCTTGTTCGCGCGCATAACACCGGCCTTTTCATGGCCGATCGAGTCAACGTCGTCACCCAACCAGTCACAATGATCCAGAGAAATATTGGTAATCAGGCTTGCATCCGGCTCGACGGCATTGACAGCATCCAGCCGGCCACCAAGACCAACTTCGAGGACGACCGTGTCGACCTTCGCGTCAGCAAAGACGACCAAAGCGGCCAACGTACCGAATTCGAAATAGGTCAGCGGGACATCAGCTCGCACTAGTTCGATACGTTCGAATGCTGCGACAATCTGCGCATCGGTCACAGGCTGACCGTTGATAGCGATTCTCTCGTTATAGCGGACGATATGTGGCGACGTGTAGCTGCCAACACTGGCATTGCCTTCTTGCAGCAATGATTGCAGCATCGCGACGCTGGAGCCCTTGCCATTCGTGCCAGCAACAAGAAAAACGACTTTTGCCCGTTGTAAGACAAGCCGTTCAAGAATCGTCTGCACACGATCCAGGCCGAGCACAATTTCGTCGGGGGACAGCTTCTCAAGCCGGTCAAGCCAGTCGTCCAATGGCATTCCGGCCGCGCTCATCGGCGGCCGTTACGAGTTCTGGACGGGGCTGGGACGATTTTCAAATTTCGCCAGCAAGTTGGCGATCTCATCGCGCATTTTGCGTCGATCGATGATCATATCGATAGCACCGTGATCGAGTAAGAACTCGCTGCGTTGAAATCCCTCAGGCAGCTTTTGCCCTACCGTTTGCTGAATAACGCGGGGGCCCGCAAAACCAATGAGTGCATTTGGTTCGGCGATATTCACATCACCGAGCATTGCGAGGCTGGCCGATACACCGCCGGTGGTTGGATCGGTCAATACCGAAATGTAAGGGATACCCTTAGCGCCCAGTTTTGCGAGTGCGGCAGAGGTCTTGGCCATTTGTAACAGCGAGAACAATGCCTCTTGCATACGTGCACCGCCACTGGCAGCAAACGAAATCATCGGTAATCCATGCTCGGCAGCGTGCTTGGCTGCCCGCGTAAATTTCTCGCCGACAACAGAGCCCATTGACCCACCCATGAATGCAAATTCAAACGCAACTGCGACAACCGGCAGGCCATGCAAGGTTCCGGTCACGCTAACCAGCGCATCCTTCTCGCCGGTCTTCTTTTGCGCCTGCACCAGGCGATCCCGATAGCGTTTGCTATCACGAAATTTGGCGGATCTTCCGGCTCCAGCTGTGTGAATAATTCCGTTTGCGAATCCGCATCAAGGAAAAACTCAAGCCGCTGACGCGCCCCGATTCGCATGTGGTAATCGCACTTGGGACATACCTGGAGATTCCGTTCCAACTCATTGCGATACAGTTGCGCGTCACAGGTCGGGCACTTGATCCATACGCCTTCCGGTACCGATCGTGTGCGGTTTTCGGTGCTTATGCGCGATGGCATTAATTTTTCGAACCAGCTCATAGGTGCATCTTATCCAATATTTTGCTTCACAACACTCGGTAAATTCGGCCGCTGGCGTCAGAGTAAATCTACGCCAACTCCTTGGATGTCCGTCCTGATTTGCGTCAGCTCCTCGCCGCAGGACGCTGGTATTGAAAATTCGTCTGGGTAGTCCACGTGAATCAGTGTCAGGCCGTGCGGCGGTGCAGCGATTCCGCCTCGCTTCCGATCTTTGCTCTGCAGCACGTCCGACAGCCACTCGGGGGCTTCGTCGCCACAGCCGATCGCAACCAGCGAGCCGATGATATTTCGCACCATATGTTGCAGGAACGCATTGGCCGTAACGTCCAGCTGGATCCAGTCGCCGCGCCGAACAACGTCAATTGACGTGATTTCCCGAATTGGCGTCGACGCCTGGCAACCGGCGGCCCGGAAGGCTGAATAATCGTGCTTCCCAACGAGCGCCTGTGCGGCCGCGTGCATATTCATCTCCTGCAGCGGCTGATGAACCCACCACGCTCGCCGCGCATACAGTGCGGAGCGAGCAAGGCGATTGAGAATCAAGTATCGGTAGCTTCGCGAAACGGCTGAAAACCTGGCGCTAAACGATTCGTCTACCGGACTAACCCAGCCCACATTGATGTCGTCTGGAAGGTTGCTGTTTACCCCAAGCAACCAGCCGTGATCACTTCGCTCACTGGACGTATCAAAGTGAATGACCTGACCTGATGCGTGTACTCCGGAATCGGTGCGGCCCGCGCAGGTAATCTCAATGGGCTCATTGGCGACCAGTGACAGTGCTTTTTCTACCAACGACTGCACACCGATGCCGGTGCGCTGACGTTGCCAACCGTTATAGGCTGTGCCGTCGTACTCAATGCCAAGAGCGATCCGCATGCTTGTGAAGAGAATCAGCGAAACAGCGGTCGTCGGCCGCGTTTCTCATTCGTTCCTGTTGATAACTAGGGAAGCGAGTCGAGCAACTGCTGCGCTTGCTGTCGCTGCCCGCCATCACCTTCGTCGAGAACTTCCTCGAGAATGCTGCGCGCGCCTGCCGGATCGCCCATATCGACGTAGGCGCGTGCAAGATCGAGCTTGGTACCTACCTCGGTCATCGTACGAGCATCGTGCAGGTCTTCACTCAGATCGCCAGGCGTCAACTCCAGAGTCCCCGCGGTTTCATCAGCCGATACACTGACGTTGGGTCGTGGTTGTTCAACCGTCGCGTCGTCGCGAGGCTGGTCGACGGTGTCGCCCATTTCGCTGACTTTCAGCGCCGCTGTCAGATCGTCGAGATCCAGGTCGAAATCTGTACTCGCGACGGCCGGCAACTCACTGGCCTTATCCGGATTTGCATCGCTGGTAAATACGTCGATCGGCAACGCTTCGGTCTTGGCAAAGTCGTCTTCCTCATCAGGGCCCGCCAGCATCGTCTCATCATCGTCGACTGGCGCATCGACAGTTTCGTTGTCTCCGAATCCTGGTGCCAGCATTGTGGCGTCCCCATCGGACCAAGCCGAATCAAGGTCGGCTTCCACATCCGATGTTGTTTCAACAGCGAAGTCTTTGCTGAGAACCTGAGTCAGGCCGGTAGCATCCAACAGATTTTCATCAATGCTGACATCGGTCGATTCCTCAACTGAGCCCGCATCGAGATCAAGCAATGTGTTGGTGCCAGCAATATCATCGAGACCCAAATCGACGAGCTCTTCAGTCTTCGCCGCATCCCCTTCGCTCAATCCACGCATGACACCGGTAGAATTCGGATCGACCTCGGGATTCTTGCCAGTGACATCCGCCAGGTCCTCAAGTGCCTCATCGACACCCGTCATTGAAAGCGCTTCGTCCGAGCCGGTCGCATCCATATCTTCCATCGAGGCGAGCTCGGCCTCGTCAAGCCCACTGATATCGAGCCCGAGTTCATCGAGGTTGATTTCAGCGGTTGCATCAGGCGCCACGCCGCTGCTTTCGATGGTATCTTCGACCGCGAAGTCTTCATCAAGCGATGGCAGCTCTGCGGTTCCACTCAAGACGTCGAATTGCTGCTCTATCGTCGGCGAGTCCGATTGGGAATCCGCTGGCAGATCCGTTGGCATATCCAGTGGCACGTCAGCCGTAGCATCCAGATCGGGTCCTGCGGCTGGCAACTCTGCTGTCGGCATTTCAGCGGTTGAGTCCATATTTTCGAGATCAACAACAGCTGATGCCTGAGTTACATTGAGGTCTATTGCATCGTTCTCCGACGTTGCGTCGCCATCGAACAGGAAGTCGATGCCGTCGTCATCGGTCGTCGCGGCTGTCTCGTCCATGCCGAGATCAATAACGTCGTCGCCAGCATCGTCGTCGCCGCCCAGCTCCATATCCAGAGCAACGGTCTCGTCCATGCCCGCTTCAAATGACAGATCGACTGCCCGAGTTGCAGCAGCAGTACCTGCACCAGCAAAGAGTTCGTGATCGGCCGCAATCTGTTGGCCCATGATGACGATCTTGTCCCAATCGGCACTTTCCTCGCTACCGATCGCAGCTTTCAGTCGCCCAGCCGCAGCGACAAATACATCGCGGTTTCCCCAGACAAAGTAGATTTCACAAAGTTTCGTCAATAAATCCTGGCGTTCGGGCTCAACAGCCAGTGCGCCGTTAATTAAGTCAGCAGCCTGATCATAAAGACCGTAGGCCATATGAAAATCCGCTTCCGCGACCGGATCTGACTGGTCCAGATTAATCGCAGTCTCGCTACTGAAAGTATCTTCCAGCGAATCAAAACTGCCAGTTGCATCAGCAGGCTGATCGACAACGGGAGCCTCGATCGTATCTTCGCTGATCGGTCGAATCTCCGAATCCTGCTCGACAACTACGAAAGACTCCTCCTTGCGATCCGGAACACGCAGACTTTGTGTCTCCGACATTAGGTCGCCCGCAGATATTTCGTCAGCATCGAGCGAGTTCCAGGCACCAGACTCTTCGTCGTCATCGCGGTCGCGGCGCATGAACCAGACCAGTAGACCCAGGACAAGAACGACAGCGCCGCCGATCAAAGCGTACATGGATGTCAGTGCAGCGAGAATCTGCTCAACGAGGCCAGGCTTCGAAGGCGCTCGAGTTGTGACTACATTTGCCGCAGTCCCAGCGTCATCAGCCTCGGCACCCGACTGCTCCGGCTCTGCGTCATCGGCAACTGCGGTATCGTCTCCTGCGTCGTCGTCAGCAGCAAGCTCGTCGTCAATAGTGGCATCGTCGGCGAACTCGTCATCGGCAAGCTCATCGTCTACAAAACCATCGTCTACAAGACCGTCGTCAGTTGGATCGTAGACTTCGCCGCGGATGCGTGCGAGTTCGTCGCGCAGCACCGCGAGCTCGTTATCGCGAATTTCGATCAGCGACCGTTGTTCCGGAACATCCGCAGCCTCCAGGGCGGAAATGCGCTGTTCAATTTCCTGCTCCCGACCTAACGGATCAGCATCGAGCTCAGGGTCAAATCCAGCGTCATCGGTCGCGCCATCATCGAGCGCAACATCATCGTCAGGCGGTACCAGCTGTAAATTGGGCTGCAGCGTCCGATCAATCGGCGTCGTATCGACAGTGCCGCTGCCCCATGCAGCGTGTTGCCTTTGAACTTCGCTCAACGCGTCGCCGCGACCAATCTGAAAAATCTCATCAGCGCTAGGTATGCGCAGCGATGAGCCAGCGCGCAGCAGATTGATATTGCCGCCGAACGCGTCCGGGTTGGCTTCGAAAATTGCCAGCATCGTTTGATTCATAGTCAATCGGCTGTCTGGTTTGACTCGCGCGGTGATTCCCCAAAGTGTCATGC
>PVMS01130160.1_pt1 | contig 12343 bp, 11 predicted proteins | sample 1853461 | NCBI WGS metagenome assembly PVMS01 (sample SAMN08582032, study PRJNA380276) | Marine sediment metagenome, whole genome shotgun sequencing project. | isolation source: ocean sediment barecode stripped | collected 2017
ATGAAAGTATGTGGAGTGAAGTTGCGGCAGTTCAGATTGTTGCTTGGAGAATGTTAACGCGTTTACGTGCTGAAGGCTGGCCGCAAGATTTATTGGATATGATGTATTTAGATGAAGAAAATTTGGAGTTGGCGAAAGCTACAGGAGAAGGAGAAGATGAAAACAAAGTGATTCATCGTGATGTAAATGGTGTGATATTGCAAGCTGGAGATTCGGTTGTACTGATTAAAGATTTGAAAGTGAAAGGATCGAGTATGATTGCTAAGCAAGGAACTGCTGTGAGAAGAATTTCATTAGATCGTGATAACGAAAAATATATTGAAGGAAAAGTTGGACCAACGCAAATTGTAATTATTACTGATTACGTGAAGAAAATGTAATTTCTAGAAATAATAAAAAAAAGCCCAAGTTTATATAAACTTGGGCTTTTTTTTTATTTACTCATTTCAGTAAAATATTTAAAAAATAATGGAATGGTTTCAATTCCTTTTAGGTAATTGAAAATTCCAAAATGCTCATTAGGAGAATGGATAGCATCACTGTCTAATCCAAATCCCATTAAAATAGTTTTACTTTTTAGTTCTTTTTCAAACAAGGCAACAATAGGAATACTTCCTCCTGAACGCTGTGGAATTGCTGGAATTCCAAAAGTTTCAGTATAGGCTTTATTGGCAGCTTTGTAGCCAATATTATCAATTGGAGTAACATATCCTTCACCTCCATGATGAGGTGTTATTTTAACTTTTACAGATTTTGGTGCAATACTTTCAAAGTGCTGCTGAAATAAATCAGTAATTTCTTGTGAAACCTGATTAGGAACCAAACGCATTGATATTTTTGCATAAGCTTTACTTGCAATCACAGTTTTTGCACCTTCACCTGTATATCCACCCCAAATTCCATTCACATCTAATGTTGGTCTAATAGAATTACGTTCGTTGGTAGTATATCCTTTTTCGCCATAAACAGCATCTATATCCAAAGCTTCTTTATAGGCATCTAATGAAAACGGTGCTTTACCCATTTCAGCTCTTTCTTCTAACGACAATTCTTCAACTCCATCGTAAAAACCTGGAATGGTAATATGATTGTCTTCATCATGAAGTGAAGCAATCATTTTTGTTAAAACATTAATTGGGTTCGCAACTGCACCACCATATAATCCAGAATGTAAATCGCGATTTGGCCCCCGTAACTTCAACTTCAACATAACTTAAACCTCTTAAGCCGGTAGTAATTGAAGGTTGTGAGTTTGAAATCATACCAGTATCAGAAATTAAAATAACATCGTTGGATAATTTATCTTGATTACGTTCTACAAACCATGCCAAACTTGATGATCCAATTTCTTCTTCACCTTCAATCATAAATTTAACATTACAAGGAAGGTTACCGTTTTTAGTCATATATTCTAATGCCTTTACATGCATAAATAGTTGACCTTTGTCATCACATGCACCACGTGCAAAAATTGCTCCTTCAGGATGTTTTTCAGTAGTTTTAATAACAGGTTCAAATGGAGGTGAATCCCATAATTCAATTGGGTCAGCAGGTTGAACATCATAATGTCCATACACTAATACTGTTGGTAAGTTTGGGTCTATTATTTTTTCTCCATAAACTATTGGGTATCCGGGGGTTTCGCAAATTTCAACAACATCACAACCTGCTTTTTTAAGAGATTCTTTAATTGATTCTGCGGTGTTTATTACATCTTGACTATAGGCCGAATCTGCACTAATAGAAGGTATTTTAAGTAGGTCTATTAATTCAGTAATAAAACGATCTTTATGTTCGCTAACGTATGATTTTATATTTTCCATTAATATGTGTTTAGTTTTATCCAAAATTACACAATTTTATTCGGATTTAATTAGCTAAAAATATTTTCAATATCTACTTTGCAATTTTAAAGTATTGTGTATATTTGCACCCACAATAATTAAGCGGGCGTGGTGGAATTGGTAGACACGCTAGACTTAGGATCTAGTGCAGCAATGTGTGAGAGTTCGAGTCTCTCCGCCCGCACAAAAAAAGCTTCTCAATTTTGAGAAGCTTTTTACTTTTATAGAACTTTGACTTTTGAGAATTTCTCATCAATTAATTCTAAATATCTTCATTAAGAATAAGCGGTTTTTTTGTATCTTTGAAACGAATTATATTTTATAAATGATTAAAAATAAGAACATAACAAGTTTTACAAAGTCGTACAGACAGTTGTTTGAATGTTTAATGTTTTTTTCTTCACTTTAGAGTACTTACTCCAATATTAATTATTTATTTTCTTCAGATGTAAAACCTGTATCATAAACATTCTTTTCAAATCATGAAAACTGTACATAAAAATATACAACCAGAAAGACCTGCAGCTGCTCAAGGCAATTTTTACACACCTTTAAAAAGTAATATTGGGCCAGGAATGAACGAGCGTGTTCAAAAATTAAGAAAACTGAGTTTTGAAACCGAGCCTTCATTATCTATTGAAAGAGCTTTAATCAAACTAAATTTTATAAGAATAATTTTGGAAAATATTCTATACCAGTTTTAAGAGCATTGAATTTTTTAGAAATCTGTAAACAAAAAACCATTTATTTAGGTGAAGGCGAATTAATTGTTGGAGAACGTGGCCCAGCACCAAAATCTGTTCCTACGTTTCCTGAATTGACTTGCCACAGTGTAGAAGATTTTGAAGTGTTGAATACACGAGATATGCAGCGGTATACCATTTCACAAAAAGATATTGATACTTATGAAAAGGAAATTATTCCTTATTGGAGTGGAAAAACAATGCGCGAACGTATTTTTAGTCACGTTCCAAATGAATGGAGTAGAGCCTATGAAGCTGGTTTGTTTACTGAATTTATGGAGCAAAGAGCTCCAGGGCATACGGCGTTGGATGGAAAAATTTATGAAAAAGGAATGCTTGATTTCAAAAAAGAAATTCAAGAGCAAATCGATAAACTCGATTTTTTAAATGATCGTGAAGCAACTGACCGAAAAGAGCAATTAGATGGAATGAAAATTTCTTGTGATGCAGTAATTATTTTTGCTGAGCGCCATGCAGATTTGGCTGAACAGCAAGCTGAAAAAGAGACCAATTCCAAAAGAAAACAAGAACTTAAAAAAATTGCAGAAGTTTGTCGTTGGGTTCCTGCAAATGCACCTAGAAATTTTCATGAAGCTATTCAAATGTATTGGTTTGTTCATTTGGGAACAATTACAGAATTAAATGGTTGGGATGCCATGAACCCAGGTCATTTTGATCAACATTTGACGCCTTACTTTGAGAAAGAACTAGCAAATGAAACTTTAACTAGAGATGAAGCCAAAGAACTCTTAAGTTGTTTTTGGATTAAAGTAAATAATCATCCAGCACCTCCAAAAGTTGGGATTACAGCCAAAGAAAGTGGCACCTATAACGATTTTACCAATATTAATATTGGAGGTGTTAAAGCGAATGGTTCTGATGGAGTCAGCGAGGTTTCTTATATAATGTTGGAGATTGTAGAAGAATTACATGTATTGCAACCGGGAAATTCAGTTCATATTGGTTCAAATACTCCAAACAGGTTTTTAAAAGAAGCTTGTAAAGTAATTCGCCAAGGTCATGGTTATCCTTCAATTTTCAATCCAGATATTTATATTCCTGAAATGTTGCGTCAAGGAAAATCGTTGGAAGATGCTCGAGAGGGTGGTTGTAGTGGCTGTATTGAAGTTGGCGCTTTTGGGAAAGAAGCCTATATTTTAACGGGTTACTTGAATGTTCCTAAAATTATTGAAATTACATTAAACAATGGAATCAATCCTGTGACGGGTAAAAGAGCAAGTATTGAAACAGGTGATCCACGTGATTTTAAATCGTATAATGAATTGTATGAGGCTTTCAAAAAACAATTGAACTATATTGTGAATCAGAAGGTTTTAGTAAGTAATTATATTGATAGAATGTTTGCCAAATACAGTCCTGCAACATTTTTATCTGTTGTAATAGAAGATTGCATCACCAAAGGAAAGGATTATTATAATGGAGGTCCACGTTACAATACCAATTATATTCAATGTACTGGTTTGGGAACGGTAACGGACAGTTTATCAGCATTAAAAAAACATGTTTTTGAAGATAAAACAATTTCAATGGATGGCTTGTTAAAAGCAGTTTCAAAGAATTTTGAAGGTGAAGAAATTTTACGTCAAACTATTTTGAACAATACTTCTTTCTACGGAAATGATGATAATTATGCCGATGATATTGCCTTAACTGTTTATAATGATTTATTTGATGCCATTGATGGAAAACCAAATACAAAAGGTGAAACATTTCATTTAAATATGTTGTCCACTACTTGTCACGTTTATTTTGGTAAAGTGATGGGAGCGACACCAAATGGTAGATTGGCGCATAAATCTATTAGTGATGGAACTTCCCCCTCACATGGAGCTGATACCAACGGTCCTTCGGCTGTGATAAAATCATTAACCAAAATAGATCATGTCAAATCTGGAGGGACTTTACTGAATCAACGCTTTTTACCAAGTTTATTGAAACGAGACGAAGATATTATGAAATTGGGAAGTTTGGTTCGAAGTTATTTTGCATTGGGTGGGCATCATATTCAATTCAATATTGTAGATACAGCAACTTTGTATGCTGCTCAAGAAAATCCAGAAGACTACAAAGATTTATTAGTTCGTATGGCTGGTTATAGCGATTATTTTAATGATATGAATGCCGATTTACAACAAGAAGTTATTGATAGAACTGAAAATGAATCTTTTTAAATGAATACAGGATTAATTTTTGATATTAAAAAATATGCGATTAACGATGGGCCTGGAATTCGTTTAACAGTATTTTTTAAAGGTTGTAATTTGTCGTGTCAGTGGTGTCATAACCCGGAAAGTATATCACCTAAAGTTCAAAAAATGTACAATGTCAATAAGTGTATTGGTTCTGTAAAATGTATCGAGAATTGCCCAAATGACGCCTTAAAATTGACAAAACATGGAATTGTTACCGATTATAATGTGTGCAATTTATGTGGAAAATGTGCTGAAGTTTGCCCAACAAAAGCTTTTGAAATGTTGGGAGCAAAGATTTCGATTTCCGATTTAATGAAGGAAATAGATAATGAAGCAGTGTTTTTTGATCATTCTGGTGGTGGTGTTACTTTTTCAGGAGGTGAACCATTAATGCATTCCGAATATTTAATTGAAGCATTAAAGGAGTGTGGAAAGCGCTTTTACCATAGAGTAGTAGATACAACTGCCTTTGCAAAGCAAGAAGTTTTACTTGAAGTTGCTGAACATACTGAACTTTTTCTAATTGATTTAAAGGTAATGGATTCGAAAAAGCATAAAGAGTTCATAGGTGTTAGTAATGAGAAAATATTATTAAATATTTCGGCATTGGCTAAAACAAATTGTGAACTTATTTTCAGAATTCCATTAATTAAAAATGTAAATACTTCAGAAGAAAATATAAAGGAAACGGCTGCTTTTATGAATGGGTTAGAAGGAAATAAAACAAAAATAAATTTATTGCCCTATCATAATATTGCCAAAAACAAACACGCAAAATTGGGCGATGAAAATAGTTATATAGAATTTAATACCCCCAGTGAAGTTGAAATACAAGAAATTATTTCAACTTTTAAAAGTTATGGAATAGTGGCTACTACTGGAGGGTAATAGCAATTATTGATTTTTTTATTTCCCTGTTTTTATAGGAATTTCTTTGAAGTTTTTAGTTTTTGGGAGATCTTCAAAAATTTGTACAAATTTTGCAGGAGGAACTGTTAATTTTCGTTTTATTAAATCAATCCAAGCACCATAGACTTTTATTTCAGCAGCCAATATTCCATCTTTATTGAAAATTTGGTGACTAAATCTCCAGCGTTCAATTCCTTTTGAAACGCCTTCTAATTCCATATGAACATTGATGTTTTCCCCAATATGAATTTCTTTTAAGAAGGAAGTTTCTTCTTTAAATAAAATAGGCCCAATATTTAATTTAGCAAATTCGTTGATGGAAAGTCCATGTTCTTGAAAAAAACGAACTCTAACTTCAGCAGCATAATCGTTATATGCGGTATGGCGCATATGTCTATTTGGGTCAAAATCTGACCATTTTGTTTTGAAAGTAATTTCAAATTTCATTCTAAAAATTTTGAATTGCTAAAGTAAATTAAATGTTTTAAATTTTAATGTTAGTTTTTCACATCTAATGCATCTCTAATCGCATTTCCAATTAACATAAAAGCCATTACCAAACTCATAATAGCCAAACCTGGAATTATTGCCAGATAGGCTTTTCCTAATATAATATAACTGTAGTGATCTTTAATCATTCCTCCCCAAGATGGAGTAGGTGGTTGTGCTCCAATTCCTAAGAAACTTAAACCACTTTCAATTAAAATTGCACCAGCAAAATTAGCCGCTGAAATTACAATCACAGGAGCCATAATGTTAGGTAAAATATGCTTAAAAATAATTCTGAAATTTGAAAAACCGAGGGCTTTGGCAGCTTCAACATACTGCATTTCTTTAGTACTCATTATTTGTCCGCGAACTACACGTGCAACTTCAACCCACATTGTTAATCCTACAGCAATGAATACTTGCCAATATCCTTTACCCAATGCTAACGTTATTGCAATTACCAAAAGTAATGTTGGAATAGACCAGGTAATGTTAATTAACCACATAATTAATGCATCTACTTTACCTCCATAATAACCTGCAATTGCACCAATACTTATTCCAATAACCAAAGAAATTAATACAGCAATAAAACCAATAGAAAAGGAAATTCGCGTACCAATTAACATTCTACTTAATAAATCTCGACCGTATTTATCAGTTCCTAAATAAAAGGTCTTAGTTTGAATAATTTCTGAAATTTCTTTTCCTTGAAATTTTGAAAGTGGAAATTTTTTAGACAGACTTTTAATATTATTTTCTGTAAAAGTTTGAACAATTAATTCATTTTCTGAGACCGTATAGCTCGAAATTGGAATTTCAGTATCTTCATTTTTAGACCCAAAAAGAATTTTGTTAAAGAAAGGTTGTGATGTTTTTATTTCTGAAGGAATTGATAGCATTAAAACTTCAAATCCTGGTTTTTTAGAATGAATTTCTAAATGCATTTGATTGGCATTACTACTGTTATCGGGTGCAAAAACGTATGCGAAAACAGCTATAAATCCACATATAACAATAAACCAAAAACTAAGCACTCCAGCAGTATTTTGTTTAAACTTCTGGAGTGCTAGTGCGGTTAATGAATTATTTGTTTTCAATAGGCGACTTTAAAAAAGTAAAGTTACACTTTTTAATCATTAATTTTTGACTAAAAGATAATCAGGTTTAATTTTTAATTCACTTAAAACATTCAAAGCTTCTTCAATATAAATATCTTTTTTCAAATTTTTATGCCAAGCTTCGCGTTTTTCAGCTAAATCAACATCTGTTTTAATTAATGTTTGTTCATATAATGGAGAGGTATATGTTAAATCGGTTGAATAATCTCTGATAGATTTATACTTTAAAGATTCTTTTTCATGGCTTTCCAAATCCCTTTTATAGGAATCTATATCTAAGTAAATAAGGGTGTCGTCTTGTGCTTTTTTAAGCCATTTTGCATTGTCATCAATCAGTTTGAAAGTCTCATTATTAGCAATTCGTATTTTGCTATTGTTCACCACCTCATCAAAATTTGAGTAATTATTCCAAAGTGTATAGTTAGCAGGTGCAACCTTGTCATATCCAAGGGCATTTTCTAAATCACGTTCACCAATTTCAAGATAGGTATATCTACTTGGAAGTATAATGTCAGAATGCACACCTTCCAATTGATTTGAGCCACCATTAATTCGGTAAAACTTCTGAATTGTCATTTTTAAGGCACCAAGATCATAATTTAATTTGTGATATCTGTTTAAGTCTAATACGCTTTGTACTGTGCCTTTTCCATAAGTTTGTTTACCTCCAATAATTATAGCTCTATTATAATCTTGCATGGCGGCTGCAAAAATTTCTGAAGCCGAAGCTGATAATTCGTTTACTAATACAACGAAAGGACCGTTCCACTGAATTTTAGCATTTTTATCTTTTTTAATTTCAGGTTTAGTATCGCGGTATTTTACTTGAACAACGGGACCTTTATTTATAAATAACCCAGAAATATCAATAGCTGTTTGTAAGGAACCACCTCCATTATTTCTTAAATCTAATATGAGTCCTTCAACATTTTCTTCTTTCAATCGTTCAATTTCTCTAGCCATATCGGTGGTAGAATTTCTAAAGTTTTTTTCATCAAAATCTATATAAAATTTTGGTAAATGAATCACACCAAAGGTTCTGCCTTCTTTTTCTACAACACTTGATTTTACAAAAGTTTCTTCTAATTCAACAACATCTCTAATAATAGAAATTACTTGAAAAGTACCATCAATTTTTTTAACGGTTAATTTAACTTCTGTTCCTTTTTTACCTTTTATAAATTCAATGGCATCGTCTAAACGCATTCCAACAATGTTTAAAGGTTCTCCATCACCTTGGGCAACTTTAACAATTAAATCACCAACTTCTAATTCACCTTGTTTCCACGCAGGTCCTCCAAAAATTAGCTCAATTACCTTTGTATATTCATTCTGTTTTTGAAGCCTTGCTCCAATTCCTTCTAATTTTCCAGACATTGATTGGTCGAATTTCTTTTTTATAGCTGGGTCAAAGTATGTTGTGTGCGGGTCAAATTGTTCTGAAATTGAATTGATATATGTTGAAAACCAATCTGAATAGGTAAGTTCATCAAATCGTGAGTAAAACTCATCCATATTTTTCATAACACTTTCTCTGGAATTAGCTTCAATAATATCCATTGATTTCATAGTGTATGATGCTTCCTCTTTTTGCTTATCTTCTTCAACTTTTATTTTATCATAAGCCCTTGATAATGTATTGATTTTAAGCTGTTTGCGCCAGATATTGTAGAGCTCTTTTGTGTTTTGAGCATATGGCTTTTTTTCATAGTCAACATCTAATGTTTCAGATTTATTAAAATCAAATTGGTGCGCTAAAATTTCTTTATAATATGTTTTTGATTCATCAGTTCGTTCAATAATACGATTGTAAACTAAAAAAAAGAAAGTTAAATCTTCTGTTTTAATTTGGTCATCAATTAAGGTTTTATATGTTGAGAACTCATCAATGTCAGATTGTATAAAATAACGTTTAGAAGGATCCAAGCTCTCTATAAAAGAGTAATATACCTTTTCAGAAAATGCGTCGTTAATTTTCAGAGGATTATAATGCCCTTCTGTTAAAACATATCTGAGAATGGTTAATAACATTTTGTCTTTCGGATCTTCAATTGTAGTAGAATTGAAGCTTGTAAACAAGCTAAAAACAAATAATACAGGTAGTAAAAATTTAAATTTTCTAATCATCATCGGTCAAATCATTTTTTTAGTTTATGTAGGTGTTAACTGCTAAAATAGTGCCATATTTATGTTAATGAGCCTAAATTAATGTTTTTTTTATAAATTACTTTGAAAACTTTACAACTTTTAGCTATTTATTTTTCAAAATAGCTAAAGTTTTTTTGACAGAAATGTTGTAATAGTTATTCAGTTGCATTTTTCACAATAATAATCAAATAATAGCTTAAATGTCTTTACAAAATGTTAAAATTAATTTTACCTAAACCCAATTAAATGTAGTAATTTTGTTTCTTAAAGTAAATATTATGGATAAAAAACCGTTAATTTTAATTACAAATGATGATGGTATAACCGCTCCTGGAATTAGAATGTTAATTTCGATAATGAATGAAATTGGCGATGTGGTTGTGGTGGCTCCAGATGGTCCACAAAGTGGAATGGGACACGCGGTGACAATTGATGATATTTTGTCCTGTAATGAAATTATAGTGGACGATGGGCCACAACGCGAGTATAAATCATCTGGAACACCAGCTGATTGTATAAAATTAGCTGTTAGTGAAATTTTAGATAGAAGACCCGATTTATGTGTCTCGGGGATTAATCATGGATCAAATTCCTCTATTAATGTGATTTATTCTGGAACTATGAGTGCAGCTGTAGAAGCCGGGGTTGAAGGGATTCCAGCCATTGGTTTTTCACTATTAGATTATTCATGGAATGCCAATTTTGAGCCTTTAAAGAAATACATCAGACAGATTGCTTTAAGTGTATTGGAAAATAGTTTACCAGATGGAGTTGTTTTAAATGTAAACTTTCCAAAAAGCGAAACATTTAAAGGAATTAAAATTTGTAGACAAGCGCGTGCTAATTGGGTGGAAGAATTTGATAAAAGGGTGAATCCACAAGGGAAAGTGTATTATTGGTTAACGGGTAAATTCGTAAATATGGACAAGGGAGAAGATACAGATGAGTGGGCATTGGCTAATAATTATATTTCAATTGTACCTGTTCAATTCGATTTAACAGCCCATCATTTTATTCATAAATTAAACAATTGGAATTTATAATTTTTATTGAGATAAATATTTTTTAATGAAGAAACAAATATTAATAGGATTTGTTGTGGCTTTGGTTGCCACGGCTTTTGGTTGTTTTATCTTTATTGAATTCTTTTCTAATTATGGCTTTTATACAAGTTTAGATTTAATTAAGAAAGGAAATTTAGAAGGAAAAATATTGGTTCTTGGAGCGCTGGCAAACTTTTTTGTATTTTTTATATTTCTTAAAAAAAAGCAAATCTACAGAGCCCGTGGTGTTGTTATGGAAACTTTTCTCATTGCAATTTTGGTCTTATTACTAACCTTATTGTCTAAATAAAAAGATGAAGTATTACATGATTTCTGGTGAAGCATCAGGTGATTTACACGGATCTAATCTAATGAAAGCTTTGTTTAAAACAGATTCAACTGCTGAAATTAGATTTTGGGGAGGCGATTTAATGCAAGAAATTGGAGGAACATTGGTAAAGCATTACCGCGAATTGGCGTTTATGGGTTTTGCTGAGGTCTTGATGAATCTTCGTACTATTTTAGGCAACATAAAATTTTGTAAAAAGGATATTGTAGCATTTAATCCTGATGTTATTATTTTAATTGATTACCCTGGTTTTAATATGCGAATTGCTGAATTTGCTAAGAAAAGAGGCATCAAAGTTCATTATTATATCTCTCCGCAGATTTGGGCTTGGAAAGAAAATCGGATCCATAAAATAAAGCGTGATGTTGATGAGATGTACGTGATTTTACCTTTTGAGAAAGATTTTTATGAAAAGAAGCATAGTTTTCCCGTTCATTTTGTTGGGCATCCATTAATTGATGCGATTTCAAATAGGGAACAGGTAAATGAAGAAGTTTTTAGAGGTGATCACCAATTGTCTAATAAACCAATAATAGCCTTATTACCTGGTAGTAGAAAGCAGGAAATTAAAAAAATGCTTTCTGTGATGCTTAAGATGGCTGATAAATTTCAAGAATATCAGTTTGCAATAGCGGGTGCTCCAAGTCAGGATTTTGAATTTTATAAGCAATTTATCAATCAGGAAAATGTGAAATTCATTAGCAATAAAACGTATGATTTACTTTCTATTTCCTATGCTGCTATCGTAACTTCAGGTACGGCAACATTGGAAACGGCCTTGTTTAAAGTCCCAGAAGTCGTTTGTTATAAAACAAGCTGGATTTCTTATCAAATTGGAAAGCGTTTGGTGAATTTAAAATTTATTTCGTTGGTTAATTTGATAATGGATAAAGAAGTTGTGAGAGAATTGATCCAGCATGATTTTAATGAAAGTACACTTGAAAAGGAACTTCATAAAATTTTGGAAGGAGAAAAACGAGAGCAATTATTTTTAAATTACTTTGACTTAGAGATAAAGCTTGGAGGAAAAGGAGCTTCCAAAAAAACAGCCGAGCTTATTGTAAAGAAAACTCTGAAATAATTGAATATTTCAGAGTTTTAAAACTATGTTTAAACTAGAGTTTAATTACACACTTCTTCAAGTGTATCTTCTATATCTCCGGGAGTACTCATAATTTTCATAAAAGTTCCCATTGTTAATTCTGGCCAGTGCAGTGCGATTCTATATCTTCCGTGAAGCATGGTAGCTTTATTTCCTTGAAGAATAATTTCATAAGGCATTGCAGCAATATGATCTTCACCGATGATTGGTAAAAATACAGATTCCCCATCTTCTTTACTTTGCAAACCAATTCCAAAAACGGCTACTTTTTTATCTGGATATACAATTTTGTAAACTTCAACAGTTGCTCCTTTTTTTGCATTTAAATTGGCTTCAATTATTTTTAGACCTTCTTCAAATGATGAATATTCATTTAAATCTA
>PVMS01164585.1_pt1 | contig 12343 bp, 12 predicted proteins | sample 1853461 | NCBI WGS metagenome assembly PVMS01 (sample SAMN08582032, study PRJNA380276) | Marine sediment metagenome, whole genome shotgun sequencing project. | isolation source: ocean sediment barecode stripped | collected 2017
AACTGACCCTGCCCTATCTTGCCTTCACGCCTGCCTTCAATACCCTGACAGGGTATGTGGTACTGGGTGAAACCGTCACGTGGACCGGTTTCTCGGGAATCCTGCTGGTGGTATTCGGTGCCTGGTTGTTAAACCTGGATGCTACAAGGAATGGCACGGGACTGAACATACTGGCGCCATTTCGCGCAATCATGCAGGAACGCGGCTCGCGCCTGATGCTGATTGTGGCCGCCATTTACAGCCTGACATCGGTCATCAGCAAGGGTGCATTGCTGCAGGCCAACCCGGCCTTTTTCGGTCCGTTTTATTTCGTGGTACTCGGTGGTGCGGCGGCAATGCTGTTTGCCTCCCGTGATGTATCAAGCTGGCGTGCACTGGGCAAACATCCCTGGGCACACCTGGGTATCGGGATATTCATGGCCGGGATGGTGCTGACCCATTTCTACGCCATTGAACATGTCGAGGTGGCGTACATGATCGCGGTCAAACGCACCAGCCTGTTATTCGGCATGTTGTATGGCGCGTGGCTGTTCAGGGAGACGGGACTGGTGAAGAACCTGGTCGCAGGCGCCCTGATGGTGCTGGGTGTATATATGATTGTCGTGTAATACCGGCTAACCCGCACTGCTCACCGGGCGTTTTTTATTGAGCCAGGCCTGTACAAACTCAATATGCACACCCGAATTAATACAGTCCAGCAACGGTGAAAATACCTTTTCGATCTCTTCACGCGCATGCATCAGGCATTGTGACAGTGACCAGTCAACATCCATCCCCATGCTGTTCGCCTGTTCGGTGCGCTGCTCCGGACGAGCGGCAAAATGTGGTGAACCGGTCATACCCAGTAACAGTGCGATGGCAACATTCATTTCAATCGGAATATCGATACTGCCTTGGTCAGTGTCAGCCGTTACGCTTTCGCTTTTGAGGGCACCCCGCACCAGCTCAATGGCCTGCGTGATACCGTTGATTCTATGTCCTTCCGGCTGGAGCAAGCGATGCTGGTAATTGCCAATATTGCTGGCTACACCACGGCCATACCGTGCCCGCACCAGTATCAGGTAGGTAACCAGCTGGTAGGCCCGGATACCGTCCGAGAATACCTCCCGGCAGGAAGGATTCAGGCCCCTGGCCACACACCTTGTTTCGAAGGGATCCCCCTGCCGGTCAAGGTATTCAAGCGGTAATACTGCCAGACTGTAAATACTGATGTTTATCCTGTTATCAAGCATGTAATACCTGTACGGGTTGCCGGGCTGCAAGCACCTCCCTTTCCTGTTGCCACACAGTAAACATTAGTTGGTATGATCGGCTAATCAGTTGGTGCCAAACACCAGTCACTGGAGACCAGGGGTCTGCTGGATTCCCGGAAAGAACAGGCAATGGAAATACCTGAAAATGTCACCACGCTCAGCAGCGTTGCCGCATTGATTGCGCAGACCCTGGACAGCCAGGAATGCGATCCGGCACCCCTGCTCGCCACTGCCGGTATCAGCGAGGATGACTGCAATGATGCGAACGCCCGCATTCCTATGGTCAAAATGCAGGAACTGTGGCGACTGGCGGTTGCGGCGACCGGCAACCCCGCCTTTGGTCTGCTGGTCGCGCGTCATTTCCAGCCAGCCGCATTGCATGGTCTCGGCTTTGCCTGGCTTGCCAGCGACACCCTGCATGATGCCCTCGGCCGGCTGGTAAAATATTCACACCTGATTAATGTGCTGCCTGATTTTCGACTGGAAAACGGCCCTGACACGGTTGACCTGGTCGTCACGGTACCGGATCTCGGGCCGGACTTTGTACACGCAGCAACGGATGCAGGCCTGGCAATCTTTCTGCGTATGTGCCAGATCACGGCCGGCTCGGCTGTCATGCCGGTTCATGTCACCCTGCAACGCCCGGAACCTGCAGACAAGACGGCCTATGCAGACATGTTTGGACCATCCATTGAGTACGCGGCACCGGCACATCGATTGAGTTTTGACGCCACGCTGGTTAACACCCGGCTGGCAACGGCACACCCGGAACTGGCACGGCTGAATGACCAGACCGTGATTGATTACCTGGCACGCTATGAACGCAGCAACCTCACCATGCAGGTGCGTGCCAGGATCATCGAGCAACTGCCCGACGGCAGGCCCAGCCAGGAACACATTGCCCAGACATTAAATACCAGCCTGCGCAGCCTGCAACGCAGGCTCAAGGATGAAGAGACGAACTTCAAGTCATTGCTGAACGAGACCCAGCAGGAGCTTGCCCTCCAATATATCCGGGATTCCAGCCGCACCCTGGGAGAGATTGCCTATTTGCTGGGGTTTTCCGAGCCAAGCAATTTCACCCGGGCATTTAAACGCTGGACGGGGAAATCCCCCGGGGAATTCAGATCGTACAATTGAAGGATCCCCCCGTCCTTCCCCATCGACGGTTATTCTTCGTCCCCTCCACGCTCCTGCCTGATCCTTTCGTAGACCTCCTGCCGGTGTACCGCAATCTCCCGGGGCGCATTGATGCCAAGCCTGATTTGACCACCCTTGATACTCAGCACGGTCACCGAGACATCGTTGCCGATCATGAACTTTTCATTAACCTTCCGCGATAAAATCAACATAATACCTGCCTCCATAGCCTGAACTATTTCCCTGCCTGGGAAATCTGCGGGTAATTATGCGGAGCCAAACAGAAAACGTTGCTATCTGGTTGCGCCATTCAGTTATCGGAAAGCGTCAGATAACCAGTGTGGCTTTATTCCGGGCGGGACGCCTTGATAAAAGATTCCAGTTTTTGAGTCATCGTCCGGTTGAGGTCGATAAACTCTACACCCACCTGATACAGGTCCTGTGCAAGTCGTTCGGTATGAATAACCCGCGCACCGGTCTTTATTGCTGCAGTACGCCTGTCTTCCGGCAACAACCTGAAAAGTATCTCAACATAAGCATCCAGCACCACCCCGAGTGGCGCCTCGTCCTCCTGGAATATGTTGTTAATCACCTGCTGGTTGCAGCTGAACTTCACACCGCCACAGGACAGATCGCGTATCAGGGCAACCTTCATCTCGCCACTGGCAGGTCCGACTTCACAGGGAATTTCCGTTTTGACACGGAAATACTTTCGGTCGCTGCGCAGGTGCTGTCGCGCTTCCTTGTTGAGGTTCACCGGGGTCATGGTAGCTTGTCAGGAATCCCTGCATTACAGTCAGACGCGAATTTATGCCCCCGCCGGGTAAAGGTCAAGACTGTCGCGGTTCCGCCATCAGGCGGAAACCGTTTACTTCATGGGCAATACCGGGCTTTTCGGCCGTGCGGAAACCGGGTGGCAACAGCTTGAGGAATGTCACCTGAGTTATTGATAAACCATGCTTAGTCCCCGAGTTATAAATAATATTATGGGCACGGCACTGATTCATGCTCTATATTATTGAGGGTAGTTTGTTGAACACCGGCAGTGGAGGCAGACAGTGTCGTTACAGCTCGGCGATATAGCACCCGATTTCAATGCAGACACCACACGGGGACGTATCCGTCTGTATGACTGGATGGGTGACAGCTGGGCAGTGCTGTTTTCACACCCGCAGGACTTTACACCGGTCTGTACCACCGAGCCTGGTGAGGTGGCGCGACTAAAGCCCAGGTTCGACAGGCGCAACGTGAAGGTCATCGGTCTGAGCGTCGATCCCCTTGACGCACATGAACGATGGGCTGGCGATATCAGGGAAACCCAGGGGTATACACTGAACTTCCCGCTGATCGCGGATCCTGATCGCAGGATATCGGAACAGTACGGGATGATTCACCCGAATGCCGACAGCACCATGACGGTGCGTTCGGTCTTTGTCATCGGTGCAGATAAAACCGTGAAGCTGATGATCAATTACCCCGCCAGCACCGGCCGCAATTTCGAGGAGATCCTGCGTGTAATCGACTCATTACAACTAACCGCAGATTTCAATGTTGCCACACCGGTCAACTGGACGTATGGCGAAGACGTCATCATCGTTCCGGCATTAAGTGATGACGAGGCACGGGAACAGTTCCCGGCCGGCTGGAACAGCGTCAAGCCATATATGAGAGTGGTACAACAACCTTCCAGAGGATATTAGGAAGCGCCGCCTTACTTCATATACGCTGTCGACGGTTACGCCCGGCTGACAACCGGGCGTAATTTTTGGTATTTCGCTATCAACAGCCGCTTCCGGTTCTGGTAAAGTTGGCTGCCGTTATACATCTGCAGGCCTGCTCCATGATCACTACCAGTAACCGCTTCAAAACCACTGACCATGCCCGCTGCCTGCAACTGGTCGTGCTGCTGACAGTCTGGCTGGTGCTGTCCTCCTGCTCCAGCAGCCCCTCATCCCCTGTCAATGAACAGATTGATCTCGATTACGGCTTGCTGGCAACCACCCCGGAAGAGCCCGTACTCTACGGTGAACGTGTCAGGCCGGTACTGGAACGCCGCTGTGTTGTCTGCCATGGCTGTCTGGATGCCCCCTGCCAGCTGAAACTCTCCTCGCATGCAGGCCTGACCCGGGGCGCCAGCACTGAACTGGTCTATGATGGTGAACGCATACATGGTGCCGCGCCCAGCCGCCTGTTTATCGACGCCAGCACAACTGCGGAATGGCGCGAAAAGGGATTCCATTCAGTGCTGGCAGAAGATGCACAGGGTGGTGAGGAGAATCTGCGGCAATCCGTGATGTACCAGATGCTGCGTTTGAAACAACTCCACCCGCAGGCACGTACCGGTAAATTATCTGATGACTTCGACATCCGTCTCAACCGTGACCAGGTATGCACTAGCCGCGACAAGTTCGATAAATTTTCGACACAACACCCGTCATGGGGCATGCCCTATGCCATGCCCAACCTGAGTGACGCAGAATACAAAACACTGGTGCAATGGCTCGCACAGGGCGCACCGGAACCGGCGACCACACAGCCCTCCGCCGCAGCGGCTGCACAAATCAGGGACTGGGAAACATTTTTTAACGGCCGTTCAAACAAGCAGCAACTGGTCAGCCGCTACATCTACGAGCATCTGTTTCAGGCCCACCTGCATTTTGAGAACACGGAGGCACAGGAATTTTTTCGACTGGTTCGATCCTCTACACCACCGGGACAAGCGGTTCAGGAAATTGCAACGCTGCGACCGTTTGATGATCCGGGAAGCACACCTTTTTATTACCGCTTGCGACGCTACAATGCCAGCATTGTTGCCAAGAATCACGTGGTCTACGAGCTGTCTCCACAACGCATGAACCGGTATCAGGCGCTATTCTTTATCCCGGAGTACAGCGTCACCGAACTGCCCTCCTATGAACCGCACATTTCAAACAACCCGTTTCTGGCATTCAAACCCATCCCGGTCAAATCACGCTACCGGTTCCTGCTGGATGACGCGCACTTTATTATCGAAGGCTTCATCAAGGGGCCCGTGTGCCGTGGCCAGATCGCATTGAATGTCATTGAAGACCAGTTCTGGGTGGTCTTCTTTGACCCGGACACAGACCTTGCATCCAACCATCCGGAATTTCTGGACAAAAATGCAAAGTACCTGGAATTGCCCTCGGAAAAAGGTAACTTTCTGCGTATCAAGAAAGTCTGGAATGAATACTCCAGCGACCAGCGTGCCTACATGAACACACGCGAGGCCTGGTTTGAGAAAATGCCGCCGCAGGATATCAATTCTGCCATGAACTACATCTGGGATGGTGGTGGCACCAACCCGAATGCGGCACTCACCATCTTCCGTCACTTTGACAGCGCCTCGGTGGTTAACGGTTTTGTCGGCGACTTCCCGGAAAGTGCCTGGATCATCGACTACCCGTTGCTGGAGCGCATCCACTACCTGCTGGTTGCCGGCTTCAATGTGTATGGCAATGTTGGACATCAGCTGATCACGCGCCTGTACATGGATTTCCTGCGCACAGAGGGTGAAGATAATTTCCTCGCTTTCCTGCCCGTTGACAGCCGCAAGGAAATCATGGACTCCTGGTATGTCGGCCTTCGCAAGGGCATGGAGGAACGCCTTGGTGGCCCCCTTGAATGGTTGAATAAAGAAGTCGTCACCGGCTATAAAACCGGTGATCCGCAACGGGAGCTGTACGAGCATATCGAGGCCCGGCTTGGCCCCCTGACAGGAGGGCCTGATTATATAGACCGTTGCGAGCAGGCAAGCTGCACTGACGCGCAAACCGGCCCCATAGAACAGCGGGCGGACAGCGCAATGCACCTGATCGCCGGCATCAAGGGTGACGCGCTGCGGGCCTTTCCTGATTTAGCCTTTGTGCGCATTAAAACAGCCAGTCCGGAGACAGACTTCGCCTATACACTGGTACGCAACAAGGCATATCTCGATGTTACCTTTCTGCTCTCTGACGAAAGCAAACGGGACAACCGTGATTACATCCATGACACTCTCACCGTATCCAGGGGACTGATAGGTTCATACCCGAACTTTTTCTTCGTGGTAGAACCCGATGAACTGGAGGACTTTGCCAGCCGTTATATCAATATCAGAACGCTGGATGACTATGAACGTTTTGCCGGTATCTACGGCATACGCCGCACCAATGACAGCTTCTGGGAAATGGCAGACTGGTTCCAGGATGAATACGCGGAGCAGGAACCCGTCCTGTCAGGATTGTTTGATTTGAACAGGTATGCGAACCGATAGCCGGTGCTCAGGCAACCTGCACGGGAATGGCGTGACGCGCATCTTTAATACGGTTACTGGCGTCGAGATAAATCAGGGTGGGTTTGAAGGCAGCTGCTTCCTGTTGTGACAGGGCCGCATAGGTGCAGATAATAATCCGGTCACCGGGTTTGGCCTTGTGGGCGGCAGCGCCGTTGACGGAGATGATCCCGGACTGCTCCTCGGCCCGAATGGCATAGGTGGTAAACCGCTCGCCGTTATTGAGGTTGTAAATCTGGATCTGCTCGTACTCGCTGATATTCGCGGCTTCCAGCAGTGCACCATCAATGGCACAGGAGCCTTCGTACTCCAGTTCTGAATGCGTGACATTGGCGTGGTGCAGCTTGGATTTCAACAGGGTGATTTGCATAAACCGGTACAGCCTCTTACCTTCCAGAAACGGGGCATATTATGCTGGCTCCGGCAAGAGACTGCAAGGATAGCAATGTAGTTTTTATATTAGATTGCAACCCTAAGTAGTTGATATCACAATATTGTCGATCAGACGAGTTGCCCCCAGCGTGGCCGCCGCGAGCACAATCAGCTCGCTCGCTTCCGGCGTTGGCACCTGCAGGTCTGCGCGCTGCCTGATACTGACATAATCCGGTTTGAAACCGGCCGCCGACAAACTGTTCATGGCGCCCTGCTCCAGTACGGCAAAGTCCCTGCTGCCCTCTTCAAGTTCCTTCTTCACGGCGTTCAGCACCTGGTAAATCCGTACAGCCGTGGCACGCTCCGCTGCGTCCAGATAGACATTCCGTGAACTCATGGCGAGTCCATCTGCTTCACGCACGATCTCCACACCGTGCACCTCGATCGGCATGCACAGGTCGCGCACCATGCGCCTGATCATCACGAGCTGCTGGTAATCCTTTTCACCGAATACCGCAAGGTCCGGCTGCACCCGGTTGAACAGGCCGGCCACAACCGTTGCAATACCGGTGAAGAACCCGGGCCGGAACCGGCCACACAAATCACCCTCAAAACCAGGCACCTCGACACGCGTCACCTCCCCGGTGTCCCTGCCATAGATCTCCCGGACGTCCGGAACAAACAGCAAATCGACCGCCGCATCCTGCAGTGCAGACTGGTCAGCATCCAGTGTGCGCGGATAGGTCGCATAGTCTTCGTTGGGTCCGAACTGCATCGGGTTCACAAAGATACTCACCACAACGTAATCGGCAATCGACCTTGCATGTCGTACCAGCTGCAGATGTCCGGCATGCAGGTTACCCATGGTCGGCACGAAGGCGATACGCCTTTCCTGTGCACGTTGCGTCTGGATATGCTCACGCAATGCTGTTGTTGTCGTCAGTGTTTCCATTATTCAGTAGCAATGCTCGCTTGCCGGGTAACTACCGTCTTTCACTGCCGCCACATAGGCCGCAACTGCAGCATGGATGCTACCGTTCTCCTGCAGGAAGTCCTTCACAAAGCGAGGCCAGGGTTTGGCAGTCATACCGAGCATGTCATACAGCACCAGCACCTGGCCGTCACAGTCAGACCCGGCACCGATACCGATAACCGGAATACTGACAGACCCGGTTATCCGGGCCGTCAGGGTTGCCGGGATACATTCGATCACCAGCATCTCCGCACCGGCATTCTCCAGAGCGACGGCATCGGCCAGTATCGCTGTGGCACCGGCTGCATCACGGCCCTGTACCTTGTAACCGCCATATTCCTCGACTGATTGCGGCAACAGGCCGATATGCCCGCATACGGAAATACCGTGCTTAACCAGGTGTTCGACGATAGCTGCCTTGCCGGTACCACCCTCCAGTTTGACCATGTGCGCGCCCCCCTCATCCAGCAGGCGTTGTGCGTTGGCAAGCGCCTGAGCGGGGGTTTCATAACTCCGGTATGGCATGTCAACAATGCGCCAGGCCGACCGGCCAACCCGCGCCACATTTGCGGCATGGTGCAACATGTCATCCATGGTCACAGCTACCGTGGACTCATGCCCCATGACCACCATACCCAGGGAATCACCGATAATGAACATGTCAACACCGGCGGATTCAAGCACGCGCGTGAAACCGGCATCATAGCTTGTCAGGCAGGCAATTTTCTCACCACGCTGCCGCATCGCCTGCAGGCTGGCGAGTGTAACCGGGCTATTCTGTGGTGTGTCTGCCTTCATGTTCTGTCTATTGTAGCCCGGATGGAGTGAAACGGAATCCGGGAAGGCGTAGCTCGGTATCCCCGGATTCCACTACGTTACATCCGGGCTACAGGCTGTCCGGACTACGCATTAAATAACTGCAGACATGGGGTTGAAATAGTGTTTTCCGGTCCTGGTCAGATGAATCTGCTCCAGCAACGCTTCGTATTCACTGTCATTGTCGACCAGGTTAATGCCGGCCGTATTCACTATCAACAGGGGGGCATCATCATAGTTAAGAAACATGCGCGAATAGGCCTCGGACAGTTTGCGTAAATACTCTGCATCTATCCTGCGCTCATACTTGATGCCGCGTCCCGAAATACGCCTGAGCAATACATCTGCCGGTGCCTGCAGGTAAACCACCAGGTCCGGCACCGGTGCCTCCACGGTGACATGCTCATACACCTGCTCGTAGAGTTTCAGTTCTTCAGCACCCAGCGTCAGTTCCGCAAACAGCCGGTCTTTTTCCATCAGGAAGTCTGCAACACGCACCGGCTGAAACATGTCCGCCTGCCGCATTGCCTCGATCTGGCGTACCCGCTGGAACAGGAAGAATAACTGTGCGGGCAAGGCGCCGGAACGCGGATCCTGGTAGAAGCGTTCCAGAAACGGATTCTCACCGGCACCTTCCAGCATGATATCCGTCTCGAAGCTTTCCGCCAGACGCTTTGCCAGGCTGGTCTTGCCAACCCCTATCGGACCCTCAACGACAATATAGCCAGGACGTTCCCTGCTCATCAAGCCGTAACCAGTTTCCTGAGTGAATGGTTCTCGCATTTGTTGATCAATGCAGTCAGGCGCCCCTGGCCCGGGATATTTACATCCCCCGCCACTTCCGATAACGGCACAATAACGAAATCCCGCTCGTGCATGCCGGGGTGCGGCACGGTCAGATCCGGCGTGTTGATTTTCTGCTTGCCGTACATCAACAGGTCCAGGTCGATAATCCTCGGCCCCCACTTCTCCCCATCGCGCGCACGTCCCTGCAAATCCTCGATCCTTGTCAGCGCCTGCAGGAAATCCGTTGGTGACAGCAGCGTATCCATGACAACCACCGCATTGACGTAATCAGGCTGGTCGGCAGGTCCCATGGGCTTGCCACGGTACAGGCTGGAGCGCTCCACCAGAATTGAATCAGGGATCATCTCCAGTTCTTCAACCGCATCAAGCACCTGCGCCACCGGGTCTTCCAGGTTGCTCCCCAAGCCTATGTATACACGAACTGTCATTCTGCCTTTACCTCCGGCTTGCGCCGTGAACGATTACGCCGGCGTTTACGCGGCCGTCCACGCGTCGTTGTCTGCACCTGCTCCTGCGGGTTGGTTTCCTGGAAATCCGTCCACCAGTCACCCAGCTCCTTTGGCACTTCGCCGGCCTCGGCACGCAGTAACAGAAAATCATAGGCGGCACGAAACCGTGGATGGCCCAGCACCCGCTTGCTGCGGCGCCCACCCTTGATTTCCAGCCGCAACTGTAACATCCATATCTCGCGCATGGGCAGGGTAAAGCGTCGTGGTGTTGCCATCACCCCGGCCTGCTCGGCAATAATCTGTGCCCCGGCATGTTGCAGGGCCTGGGCCGGGTGCTGTCCTTCCGCTTCCAGCTGTGCCGCCCGCTCCCGTACCGGTTGCCACAGAAACACGGCAAACAAAAAGGCGGGGGTCACCGGCTTGTCCTGCTCGATACGGGCATCGGTATTTGCCATACCCCGGCTGACAAGCGCCTGAAAATAGTTGTCCTCACTGCCCAGTGATTGTTCCGTCAGCGGGAACAGCTGTTCAAACAGGCCGTACTGCCGCAGCATCTCAAAGTTCGCCAGCGCCTTGCCGCCCATGAACAGCTTGAGCATTTCATCAAACAGGCGTGCCGGCGGGATATCACCCAGCAGCGGCGCCAGCTGTTTGATCGGTGCTTCAGTTGTCGCCTCAAGACGAAAACCCAGCTTGGTAGCAAACCGGACCACGCGCATCATGCGCACCGGGTCCTCGCGATAACGGATGTCGGGATCACCAATGATGCGTAACAACCCTGCCTGTATATCTGCCATGCCACCCGTGTAATCAATAATCGAATAGTCAGCAATGTTGTAATACAGGGCATTGACACTGAAGTCGCGTCGAAAGGCATCGCCTTCGATATCGCCATAGACATTGTCGCGGACAAGACGGCCTTCATCATCGACATGCTGTGCCGACTTGTCTGTGCCCGTCTCATGCAGGGCACGGAAAGTGGCTACCTCGATAATTTCACGACCGAACATGATATGTGCCAGCCGGAAACGGCGGCCTATGAGGCGGCAATTCCGGAACAGCCGCCGCACATCCTCCGGGTGTGCATCGGTCGCAATATCAAAGTCCTTGGGTTCACGGCCCAGCAGCAAATCACGCACCCCACCGCCGACCAGGTGCGCCTGATAGCCGGAATCTTTCAAGCGGTACAGCACCTTCAGTGCATTGGGACTGATGCTGGCCCGGGAGACAGGGTGCTCTGAACGGGGGATAACGGTGGCTGCGCTGTGGATATCGATATTTCCTTTGTTGCTCACTGCTGTTGCTTGTGGATGATCAGGTTGGGCGTATAATACCACCGCTTTGCAGTCCATGTGCTGCTTGCAACGCTCCCTTCGTCTAGTGGTTAGGACACTGGCCTCTCACGCCGGTAACAGGGGTTCGAGTCCCCTAGGGAGCACCATATTATCAATTGGTTACGAGTCAACAAACCATCCTGTACGGAAAACGTACGGAAATATCACCATTCTTTTTACTGTATATCCATCCAGTAGTCGCACATAAATACAAAGTCTCTCTTGAAGGCCCTCAATCAGTCCACTGAAGACTAATTCAGTCCATAGTCGTATACTCTGCGTCGGTGGGGCACCGATCAAGAAAAGCCAGATAAGGGGAAACAATGGCTGGGCTCAACATCTTTGAGCAGATTGACTCTGGTCAACTCGCAAGACTGACAATGCCCCTCCCCCAACCCCTCCCGGCTCTTGCATTGGTCGCTCGGGTGTAGGTTCAGCATTGATTATCCTGGGGCGGATGAGCATATAAAATCGCCCCGGTAGTGGGTGGTTTCGCTGGTGGTGTTGCGCCACCTTACTGCTCTCGCGAATACCATGCTTGCCGAGGCATCCGAAGGGTGATTTACCAGTTGCCCTTATGGCTCTGGCAAACCTCTGTGGCTTGCCCTCTCTTCATTTCACCCTCCTAATGCAAGTATAGCAACAGATTTCCAGGTCATTGCTTTCCATTGCACACCTCGACGTCGATCCCGGCGTTCTCCGTAGACGCGTTTGATCTCCTCGCACGGGATGGGGTACTCATAATCCCTTGGTCGAAGGTTCAAGTCCTGGCGGGCCCACCACCTCCATAATTTTCATATAGTTATAGCGCCGAGACCAAGAGATCGGAGTCCCTTGGTGCATCCCATTGTGGGGGATTCCGGGGGCAAATTTTGGGGTCATCCGACTCGGGACGATTCAGGTGACAG
>PVMS01028694.1_pt1 | contig 12342 bp, 8 predicted proteins | sample 1853461 | NCBI WGS metagenome assembly PVMS01 (sample SAMN08582032, study PRJNA380276) | Marine sediment metagenome, whole genome shotgun sequencing project. | isolation source: ocean sediment barecode stripped | collected 2017
AATTATCTTCACAGACGGTGCTGACTTCTTCACCATCGGTCTCACTGTCGCTTCGACCATTGCATTCGACTTCGTATCGCTTGCGGTACCGGGCTCAGGTGACTTCGTACTCTCTGGTGCGAACCTCGACAGGATCTCTTACCGATTCACGGGCGCACTCACGGGCAATCGTAAGATCGTCGTCCCGAATACCACGCAGCAGTACTGGGCGGACAACCAGACAAGCGGTGCATTTACGCTTGAAATTGCTACCGCAGCTGGTGCAGGAATAATTGTCCCGCAGGGGCAGAGCATCACCGTTTACTGCGACGCTACCGACGTGATCAACGCGACGTCATCTACCAGTGTGGCGTTCCCGATCACCATTGGTCAGGGTGGTACCAGTGCGACGACTGTCGGTGGTGCACAAATCAATTTGCAGGTGCCTCCCGAAGGCCGACTGATCAATTCAGGTGCAGGTCTCGATGGAGGTGGTGACCTAACAGCAGACCGCACGCTGATTCTTGACATCAACTCAGCGAACACGACACCGACAGCGGTAGCGGGAGACTTCATCGCGTTCGAGGACATCGATGACAACCTCACGTACAAGACAACGATCCAAGACATCATCGATCTCTCTACGATCACCATCGAAGACGAAGGTGTGCCGCTGGCTGTTGGAGCTGACACTCTCGACTTCGTTGGTGGGTTTGTCACAGCGTCAGGTGGGGCCAGTACCAAGACCATCACCATCGGTGCACCGCTCATCCTGTTGGACAGTGAGGAGATTCGGTTTGGCACCGGCAACGATGTGCAGATATTCTTCGATGGCACTCAGATGCGATACGAGGGTGACTTTGTTCATCAGTTCGACAGCAATAGTGCTAATGCTCATGGCATTCAAGTATTGAATAACGTTGGTGGCGTGGAGTTACGGATCGGCACCGACGGCATAGCTCACCTTTCGGAACTCAACTCAGCCGGTGCGTTCATACTCGACTACATCGACATGGACGACGCTGTCGGTCAGGTTCTTATTGGCTACGGCAACGTGCCTGTCGTGAGAACTGCACCTGTCAGTGGCGCAAGCTATCCGTACGTCGATACTACCGGCGGCTTTCTCGTCAACAACAACACGACCGGCACGGGCAACAACGAGCGCGTCCTTACATATGTCGATCACAGCATGACGGGTGGCATTTCGGACGACCGCAGCATAACTACCACGATGGCAGCGGACAATCGTCTGATCTCAGCCATTAACAGACGTCAAGGCTATGTCAAGTTTGAGGTGTACGCCTCGTTCTCGAAAGTTGGTGGCACGTCCAACATTCAGTTTGACTTCGCTGGCAGCAACATCATTGAGTGCAGTTACATTTATGACTGGCGCACTGCCGACGGTACACCCAGCGGTGCGGGTGCGAGTGACGACGAAGGAACCGACCAGTCGCTCACCTTGGGAGCAGCTGGAGAGCGCACCTACTTGCGCATCACCGGATACGCCAGATTCGATAACTTCTCTTCGTCGTTCCAGTTCCGCTGGAAGCCAACGATTAACCAAGTAGATACTGTCAGTCGCAACCGTGGTGGTTGGATGACAGTTTGCCCTGTAGAGATTGAGTAATTAAATGCCTCAACAGCCTGCACCTTTAGTATCTGCTCCCGGCATCAAACGGGACAGTACTCGTTTCGACAACGAGCACTACATCGATGGTGAGTGGTGCAGGTTCCAGCGTGGGAAACCGAAAAAGATCGGCGGCTATCAGCAGGTCACAGACTCAGTGCCAGAGATCACTCGTGGCATGGCTTCATTCTCCAGTGATAATATTCAGTACTTGCATCTCGGTCATCCGAACACTATCGGTCAGTACCAAGTGTCGAACGGTTCGCTCAACCTGTTCAGTGATCGCACGCCTGCAGGATTCAATGCAGATCTCAATAACATGTGGCAGTTCGACATCTTCGCTGACACAAGTGGTACCGGTAATCATCTGCTGATGGCACACGCTGCACAGAACGCAGCGAACATTGACAACTCCATCAACGGCACTCTGTACATCGACACCATCGATGCGACGACCATCCTCAACACAACAGGTCTGCATGCCGACTGGAATGGTAACGAAGCAACGAGTGGTGGCGTCCTCGTGAGTGGTGTGTACACGTGGACTTACGGTAGCCTTGGTCTCATCGTTCAATCGGTAGCCAACAACCTCTCCATGCAGCCAATTGCTGTCAACATCGGCACGCAGAAAATTGTCAAAGGCATGCCCTTGCGTGGAGCTGGGCAAGGTCCCGCAGCATTGTTCTGGGGACTCGACATTCTTATTCGGGCTACGTTCATTCCAAGTGGTCCTCCCGACTTCGCGTACGACGTCATTGCTCGTGGCATAACCATCATGAGTTCTCAGGGCGTCATCGAAATGGACGGCATTTACTACTGGCCCGGAGTGGACAGGTGGTACATGTTCAACGGTGTCGTGCGAGAGATTCCAAACAACTTCAATCAGAATTGGTTCTTCGACAACATCAACTTCACGCATCGGCAGAAATGTTTCGGCATGAAGATCCCTCGCTACGGTGAGCTGTGGTGGTGTTACCCAAGAGGCAGTGCGACTGAGTGCACGCATGCAATTGTTTACAACGTGCGCGAAGGTTATTGGTTCGACACTCCGCTGCCTGACAGTGACGACGCTAATCAAGGACGGTGCGCAGGCATCTACGCCGATGTGTATCAGCGTCCCTTCATGGTGGACAACGAGATCATCTCCGGTGCAGGTCGCACACTGTGGCAGCATGAGACTGCGTTCGACAAGATCCGACTGAGCAACATCAGTGCGGTGCGCTCGTCGTTCGAGACGCACGAGATGTCTCTGCTTGACAAGCAGATATCAGACAAGTCACTGCGCGTGGCACGAATCGAACCCGACCTTGTGCAGTCTGGTGACATGACCATTCAAGTTAAGGGTCGTGCGAACGCGAAGGCTGCGGTGGAGGACGGACCTATCGAGACAATTTTCGAAACACCGTCATCCCCTGATGAAGAGACCGTGAAGTTCAAAGATGTGAGACGATTGATGAGCTTCAGGTTTGAATCGAACGTGGGCGGAGGCAACTACGAGCTGGGCAAGACGTACGCGCACATCGAACCAGCGGACGGAAGGGTCGAGTCATGATCATCGATCCCCGAGGCTTCGCACAGAACGAGGTGATCCAGTGGGCTGACCGCATGTCTGGCGAGCTGGGTTTCTTCTCTGACGAGTTGACCGGATCAGATGCCAACTACGAACGGCTCGATGACCCGGCAGAATGGCAGAGCTGGGCTATGGGTGTGTTTGGCGGAGTCGATGCGTTGGGGCAAGATGTACCTGACCCGATGAACTACAACAATTGGAAAGAATGGGCGGAGCGACTGTTCGCAACGTCAAACTTTATGGGATAGAGCGATGGCTACACAAAATACTTCCAGAGGACCGACAGCTGCTGAAGGCATCCGTGCAAGACGTGGTCTCGCATCCATGCTGGCAGAGCAAGGCGGCGACCAAGAGACCGTTGATGCTGCAGAGCTGATCGAGTCAATTCCCGGTGGTCCTGAGCTGTTGTATTCATTTGCTGCAACCGAGCTACTGAAGAAGGCTGGTGTCAAGTCATCAGAGACCCGAAAAGTAAAGCTCTACGAAATCGGTGGTTACGTCGAGAAGGCAGAGGGTGGTCTGGCGAAAGCTGCGGAGACGACACGTAAAGGTGGCCGCAACGGTGACTCGATGATGGTGCACATGACGCCTGAAGAGTTAGGCGTCCTCGAAGGCATGTGGGGCAAGGCCGACATCAACCCGAACACCGGCATGCCTGAGTACGGATTCTTTTCCAAGATCTGGAAGTCGGTGAAGAAGGCAGTGAAATCAGTCTTTAGTTCCAAGATCTTCCAGATCGTTGCTCCGATTGCACTGAGCATTTTTGCTCCCGGACTGGGCACATGGATCGGTGGCGCACTGGGTGCATCAGGTACGACTGCGAGCGTGGTCGGTAACGCACTGCTGCGTGGCGGCATGTCCGCTGCCGGTGGTGGTGACTTCATGCAGGGTGCGATGACAGGTGCCATCTCTGGAGGTCTCGGTGATGTTGCAGGTGGCTTCGTGAAAGATGTTGCTCCCGGATTGTCGGACAGCACTGCAGCCATCGTCGGATCCAGTCTGGCGAGTGGTGCCGGTGCTGAACTGACCGGTGGTGACTTCGCCGAAGGTGCCATGTCAGGTGCACTGACCCAGATGATGCAGCCGACGATGGAGAACATCACAGCGCGAGGTCAGGAAGTATTTGGCCTCGAAGATCCGGGTGCCGGTGGCATCTTGGCAGTAGGTGCAACTGAGCCGGGTTCAATGTCACCCGTCGTTGATCCGGGCGCACAAGAGCTGATCAGCCTCGGTGGTCCAGAGATGACCGGCGAGATGAGCCCGGTCGATCCGGCATTGATGCCAGAGGATCCCTTCGCCGGAGCAGTGGCACCCCCCGCAGTTGGTGGGGCCGAGGCTGCTGCAACACCCGCAGCTGCACCTGCTGCTGGCGGACAGGAAGATCTCCTGATGAAGTACGGACTCCCGCTCCTGATGGGAGCTGGTGCAATGGGAGGTGAGTACGAAGAAGGTCAGCCTCCTCCAAGACCTCCGGGCATGGACGAGCCGTTGCCGATTTACGAAAGCAACCGTCAATTCATCGGGCCAACCGTTCCGAATGCGTACTACACGTACGGACAAGTCGGTGCGCCACAGACGGGCGAGAGCTTATTCATCACGCCAGATCCTTTCTCTGGGGAGACCGGTACGCCGACAGCAGGCCCAGCCGGTGGACTAGGAGGTACCGGAGTGGGTGGGGTCGCGCAGATGATTGCGGCAGGTCAACCTATTCCGCAAGCCATGGTCCAAGGTAGTGGTCAGCAGATTCAAGCAGCTGGCTACACATTGGATCCCAACACACAAACGTGGATGCCTCCGCAACCGCTTGGGCAAGGCACCGGCTTCGCTCATGGTGGCGAGGCTGATTACTGGGCTCAGAACGCCGACGTGGCACGCATCAGCCCTAACGTGAGCGCCTCTGGTGGATACACACAAGGACCGGGCACAGGTAGGTCCGACGACATCCCGGCGCGACTGAGCGATGGTGAGTACGTCATAGACGCTGAAACAGTGGCACTCTTAGGTGACGGATCCGGTTCAGCGGGAGCGAAACGTCTCGATGAGATGCGTCAGAACATGCGTAAGCACAAAGCAAAGAACTTGAGCAAGGGTGGCTTCAGTCACAAAGCCAAGTCGCCAGAAGCTTACATGCCACGGCTTAGAGCTGCGGCTGGGAGAGCGTAATGGGAAGCAGTCTTGATTTCTTATTTGAGGGAAGACCTCCACAATCTGTCACAACCTACGGGCAGACGGTGGAAAACATCCCCAAGTGGATGTCGGATTACACGCAGGGATTGATCGCACGAGCGAATGCAGCGGCAGCTGAGCCTTACATTCCGTACGGTGGTCCGAGAGTCGCAGGCTTCACGCCCGAGCAGCAAGCTGCGTTCGGCATGACCGAAGCGAACATGGGTGCGTACCAGCCCTACCTCGAAGGTGCTGCAGCGGGCTACGGTGGTGGTCTGCAGCGTGCAGCGAACATCGGGACAGCGGCAGCTCCCTTTGTACAAGCAGGATCACGACAGTGGACTGACGAAGGCGTCGCTGACGAGTACATGAGTCCTTACATCGGGAACGTGCTCGACCGACAGGAGGCGCTCGCCACGCGCACGTTGGAAGACGAATTTATGCCTCGCGTCTCCGGCATGTTCGGTGGTGCAGGTCAGTACGGATCTCGTGGTGGCACAGGTTCGATGGAGGACGTTGCTATCCGAGGCACGCGTGACATTCAAGAAGGCCTCGAAGCGCAACGACTCGAAGCACTTCACGGAGCCTACGGTCAGGGCGCAGACATCTTTGGTAGAGACCAGACACGACAGGGCGAGATGGCTCGCATCGTTGGTGCTCTTGAAGAAGCTGGTGCGCAGAGCATGTACCAAGGTGCCGAAGGTCTGGGCATGCTGGGTTCAGAAGCTCAACGCATGGGTCTCGTAGATGCAGCAGCAATGGAAGGCATCGGTGCGCAACAGCAGGGACTGGATCAACGCAGTCTGGATCTGGCGTACCAAGACTTCCTCGAACAGAGGAACCTGCCATTCGACCGACTCGGCTTCATGTCCAACATCGTTCGTGGTCTGCCGATGGACAGGATGATGACTCGCACAGATGTTGGACCGGCGAACGTGTACCAGCCGTCACCGTTGTCACAAATTGTTGGCGCGTACGGTGTGTACCGTGGAATGAATCCCGGCGAAGCGGAAGGTGGTTACATTGAGGCTGACTACGACGACGTGACTGATTATGCGGAGGGTGGGTATGCGTACCCAAAAGGATACGCTGAGGGCGGACTGGCCCAGTACGCTTTCGGTGGTCGAGTGCTCGACAGCATCCGATCAGGAATTGCGAATAGATTTCCAAGCCTCAATCGGTGGATGGGCAAATGGGGTTACCCTGATGTAGGCGACAGTGTTGGAGTAGTTCGAGGGCAGCAACTCTCGCACAACAACGAATCGACGGGTCGCAAGAAAAATTGGCGCGACGAGAAACAGGACTGAGAGATGGCAGCATATCAAACAGGTGGACTGGCAGCGGTAACTGAAGAAGAGGAAGAGTTTTTTTCTCCTGCATCGGTGACCGGTACCGAAGAGATCATTGAAGAGGTGATGCCGGATCCTATCGGCGAGCTGCGCAAGATGGCGACGATGACAAAGGACGACGCCATGGCGCGGCTGCGTGAGTCCCGTAACACCTTGGCACAACGTCGGACCAAACAGGAGAAGCGCGCCGAACAGGACAGGTGGCTTGCACTTGCGCAGGGAATGCTTGCGCCAACGCAGACCGGTGCGTTCGGTGAGAACGTCGGCATGGCTGCAGAGCAACTGCGTGGTGCGAACGCACTGACGTTCGAGCAAGAGCAAGCGATAGCCGAGGAAGAAGAACGTCTCCTTCACCGTGAGTACGAGATCGCGGGCGACTACTTTGATTCACTCGCCAACTTGGAAGGCTTCAAGAACAACAGCCGTGCACGCGTCGTTGGTACGTCAACGGCTATCGACCCACGACAGGCAGCTGCAGTTAGAGATGGGACGATGAGAGAGTCCGACGCTGACCGCGTAATGATCAGCACGATCATGCAACCCGACGGCACCACTATCAGCCGCGTCGAAACCACGGACGGCATCCCCTTTGAGCAGGGTGGTGATCCTTTCATCATCGTTGATCCGAGGAAGGTTCCATCTCAGGCAGCTGCGCAGACAGCAGCAACGGTGACTGCAAGTGAAGCTGTGAAGTCAGCAGTCACTGTAGCGAAGCTGGGTGTGGATGCTATCCCTATGGTTACACGGCTGCAGCGAGCCTACGGGTTACTGTCATCACTGAAAGAAGACACGAGTGGCTTGAACGAAAAGATGCGTCAGGTTGCACAGTGGGCAGGCATCAGTGAGGTCATTGACGACAACGTTACCTTGGCAACACTGCACAAGATGTTCGGCTCACAAATACTGCAGGATCTGCGCTTGCTGACGGGTAGTAAGACTGACTTCGAGTACCAGAAAGTCGAAGGCATGAACGCTCGTCTCGGTGCAAGCGTAGCTGAAAACATTGGCATCATCGACGAACATATGCTCATGTTGAATGAGATGGTGGACAAAGGTGAGTTCGCTGCGCAGAACCTAGCGGAAGGTCCCGGTACCGAGGAGAAAGGCTTCTGGTTGAAGCAGTATTTGAATCACCGTAAGAGTCAGGCTGAACTGGCTGCTGAATACGATGCCGAGACGCGACAGGCACCTGATCATCAGCTACAGCGACTCATGGAAAAGATGCAGGAGGCTCAAGGTAACCCCGACGAACAGGGTCTGCTCATAAAAGAATTCCGTGAGTACTACGACATACCTGAGAATATCCAGTTGGAACTTCGTAAAGCAGGAGTGGCAATCTAATGTCCACACCAGAAAGTGAACTGCTGAAAATGTTAGGCCCGATGGAAGGGATGGACGAGGCCCGCATCGATGAGCCGATCATGATGGCGCAATCCGCACCGGGACAGTTGTTAGGTGAAACTCCTCCAATCGACGAAGGTTTTCAAGGTGGGCTGAGCGACGAAGAGGCACTGGGTTTACGTGCGGACATCTGGGAAAGAGAGGGACCAGCGAACCGACAGATTCTTGAGGAGCATCTGGGAGAGCAGGACTTTACTCCGGAACGTCGCGTGAATCCTTTCGCTGAATTCAGGGACACCGGTACCGACCGTCCGAATCCGTTTGCACCGAACAGACCTGAACCACCAGATGTAGACTTCCCGACCGACTTCCCGATGGAGCGTGGCACGTCACGCGCGTCCCTTCAGCTCCCTGAGTTAGTTTCGCAGGTAGGTGCTTCACATTTTTTCAATGCTCCCGGCCAAGAGGAGCTTCCCAAGTGGGCACAGTACGGGTTGACTGCTGCAATTCTGACGACAACGGATCCTAATGAGATCGCACAGATCTTCACGCAAGAAGTCGAGGTTCCTAATCTAGAGACGGGCGAGACAGAGATGGTGAGGATGTTCCCGCACGTTGGTTTGCAAACAGCTCCCGACGGCACGCTCGTTCTTAACAACACCGCGACAGGTGCACGCGCCATCATTAACCGTCCCGGCATGAGTAGTTTTGATGCGATGCAACTCGGTGTCCTCGGTGCCACGTTCACACCTGCTGGTCGAGTAGCTGCAGTCACTGGTGCCGGTGCACGTCAGCTAGCTGTGAAAGCTGCCACGGAAACAGCGAAGCGACTGGCACTGCGACAAGCCCGACGCAGAAGTGCGATGGCACTCATGGCAGGGTCCGGTGTAACGGAAGCAGGGATGCAGCTTGGGCAAGAAGCAGCCGGTGGTGAGTTCGACAAAGCGGACATCGCAATGAGCACTGCGTTCGGTGCGGTGCCTGACTACGTCTTTGATCCTCTTGCGAGATACGCGACTAAGATTCCGAGCTACCTCAGCCAGAAAGCTAAGGACGTTGTTCCCGAGAACATTCAGCAAGCTATCCTGTATGCGAAGGAGACTGGTCGCAGAATCATGACGCAGGATGTGTTGGGTGAACGCATGACACCTGCCATGCAAATCCTCGCCAAAGTTGTTGAGCGTATTCCCATCATGGGCACAGGTGGTCAGCGCAAGCAGATGGCACGTGAACGTGTCGATCTATTGACAGAACTGGCCGCAAAATATGGCATCGACATCGAAACGGACTATGGCACCCGTGTAATGGAGAACTTCGTCGAGCGCATGATGAAGCGACGCTTCTGGGGTGCGAACGAAGATCTGGTGCTGAAGGGTAACCGCACTCGTGCAAAAGAAATGATCGAGCGCGCTTATGAAGCAGAGATGGAAGAGATCTCGCACGGTGTTCTGCGTACCGCGATACAACAAGACCGCATCGATGACATCGTTGTCGATAGAGTGATGGACTCTGGCAGGCCGAAGCTTTTAGGCGAGCTGTTCAACAAGCTGATGGATCCGGGCAAAGAAGCTGCACGCCGACGCTTCTTGCTTCGTGGTCTGGAAGAGGCGAGCTGGACACCGGGCTCACCCGGCGTTGCAGATCCTAAAAAATTCCTGAACTGGCTCGACAAACCAGCCAGTCGCCAAACTATTAAGGCGTGGTTCTCTGCGGAAGACCAGACTGTAATCAACGGTGCACGTGAGTACCTGCGCCTGACAGCGGCAGCGCAAGAGACTGGTAAGGGCGCGGGCATGGTCGCAGCTGTCGGTGGTGGTCTCGGTTTCATGGCAGGTGTCTTGAACGCATTGGTTGGTAGTGCTGCAGTGATGGGTGCCGCAGGACGAGTGATGCAAGGTCCGTTCATTCGTGATCGTCTGTTGAAACTGGCGCACGTTGCGGGTGATGAGAAAGCAACTGCTCTCATCATGCAAGAGCTGCGACCGTTCATTGTTGCTGCGGAGAACCAGTGGAAGCAGGACAACTACCACTTCCCCGAGGTGAACATCACGCAAGACTCACTGAAGGAAGGCGGCGAAGATATCCTCGAAGATTTGTCCGGTTTTGGTGAGGATCTCATTGGTGACATTGGACAGATTCCTGATAAGGTCGTACGCTTTTTGAAGGGTGACGATTAGTGCCAGCAAAACGCATCAATCGCAAGGCGAGAAATAATCACGGTCAGATAATGATGGCTGGCTCCCGTGTATTCCTGCCTGACTATCCAGATCAAATCCGTGCGATCATGATGAACGGCTTCGACGAGGACGACATCTCTGAGGTGTTCGACATCAGTCGCAGACAGCTGGGCATCTGGAAGGCACAGTACCCTGCGTTCAAGAGAGCTGTCGAAGAGGGTTACACCGATGCAGATGCTGCTGTTCTGAATGCACTGTTCCAGACAGCGACCGGCTACACGCACGACGAAGAAAAGATAATGATGTGGGACGGAGAAGTTATCCGTGCCGACACCATCAAGCATTACAAACCCGACGTGCAAGCGATCAAGTTATGGCTGACCAATCGTCAGCGGAAGAACTGGGCTGACCGTCGCGAGACTGAGCACAGTGGCAAGGACGGAGCACCCATTGGTATTCGTGACGAGACGAGAATGGAAGTCATGTCCAGCATCCTGTCACTGATTAAACCGAAGCCCGACAACGCACTGATCGACGGACGCACCGGAGAGGTTGAGAAGTAATGGGACTCTTCAGTTCAATCACTGATCCCCTCGGTCTCCATAAAAAAACGAGGAAGGCAGTCGGGATCAAACAAGATCCGGGGGATCCCTTTGGTCACATAAAAAAATTGGAGAAGAGTGTCTCGGAAGAGCTTGGCCTCGACTTCGAGAAGTTCCACTTCGAACAGATCTGGAAGGATCTCATGCATAATCCGGGGCGCATGCTCTACGGGTCCTTTGATCCGTTAAGCACGAAGATGTGGAACGAAGTCCTCGGTACAGATTACGACCCCATCATCAATCAGATGGGTGGCGCGACTAACCAAAGATTTGTGGACTACGTCGAGGCCGGAGGTGACCCGAAGCTTGCGGAGAAGGCTGCTCGAAACCATCAGATAGCCGCGACAGTCGCATCGATCTACGCAGGCGGAGCACTTGCCGGTGCTGCGGGAGGTGCTGGGGGTGCTGCGGCTGGAGCAGGTGGAGCAGGTGCAGCAGGTGCTGGGGCGTCAGCCATTAGCGGACTCACGGCTGCAATGCCCTCCGCTGCTACGTTCTCGGCTGGCTTGTCAGGATACGGTGCGTTGGCTACAGCAGGAGTAACTGCGGGAGCTGCGGAGATGGATGAAGAATTTCCAATGGAATTTGACGAGCAGCCGTTGATAACTCGTCCCGGTTCACTAAGTGTGGGTAATGTGCCGACGTGGTCACGGTACGGTGCAGCACAAGGAGGTCTGATGCGTGCATCACAACCACGGGCGCGGAAACATTACAGGAGGGGTCACTGATGCCCAGCAAGACAGAGAAACAAGCCAGATTCATGCGTGCTGTTGCGCACGGTTGGAAGCCTCGGCATGCGAAGGCTCCTCCTGTTGGAGTGGCACAAGAATTCGTTGCAGCTGACCAAGCTGCGGGCATGTACGAGGGTGGCCTCGCACCGATGAATGACCTTACGCAACGTGGCTTCGCACCGGGACTGACTGGTGTCGCACCGGGCTTCCAAGAAGGTGGCGACGTAATGGGAGGCTTGACGTTTAAGCAGCTCTACAAAGAACTGGGAAGTGACATCGGAGCTGCCTTCGAAATAATGCGGGGGATAGAGGACGGCACCTACTTTAAGAATGAAGAGACGGGACTCCTTTACAAACCGCAGCCAACGATACTGGCAGCGCAAGCACCAGAAGAAGCCCTTCCGGTTGCGATGGCTCAAGGTCCCCGAAGTGGTGGGCCTCGCGGTCGTAGAGGTGGTGGCCGACGCGGTCGCAACGGTGGAGGTGGTGGAGGCACAGGTGATGGTGGTCGAACTGGTCCTACCCCGGACCCTACGTGCCCGTCTGGTTTCCGACGTCGTAACGGAGAGTGCACCAACCCCAACCCGTTGCCAGATCGAATAACTCCGCCAGACACACCTCCTTACGTTCCACCGGAGCGTCGGGAAGGAAGAGACACTGAATATTCGGACGCCATACGCGCGCACAAGTTGCGCATCGCAGCAACATTAGCAGTACCACCCGGAGGGTACGCAGGAGGAGGTCCCGTGAGATATCAAGAAGGCGGCGCAGTGCGTCCCGGTCACTATGAAGATACAACC
>PVMS01073523.1_pt1 | contig 12338 bp, 8 predicted proteins | sample 1853461 | NCBI WGS metagenome assembly PVMS01 (sample SAMN08582032, study PRJNA380276) | Marine sediment metagenome, whole genome shotgun sequencing project. | isolation source: ocean sediment barecode stripped | collected 2017
GTCTCTCCCTTCACGGTTGCGATGCGCTTCGCTTCGTCCGGGTGTTTGCCGAGATAATACAGGGCCTCGGCGCCCTCCTCGTCCATGTCAGTTGGAGAACAACCTCCAGATGGCGAACCAAGTCCATCGTGAATACCGCGAGGAGTTCGTCAAAGTAGGGCAATCGGTCAACATCCGAAAGCCCGTCAAGTTCGTCACGTCCGACGGGGCCACCCTGGTCAAGCAGGACGTTGAAGAAGCCAACACGTCGATCACCGTGTCCAGCCAGAAGCACGTCGGCTGGGAGTTCTCGAGCATCGACCTGACCATGACCATCGAGGAGTACAGCGAACGCTACATTACTCCGGCGATGATCACGCTCGCGCAGACGGTCGACAAGGAGGGTCTCGCCCTCTACGACCAGGTGTGGAGCTCGGTCAGCAACGGCTCGTTCGTCAAGCCCGACACCTTTGCGGAGTTCGCTCTGCTGGGTATCAGGATGGACGAGATGGCGATCCCGCCATCGGGCAGCAACAACCGGGACCGGCGTCGGTTCATCGGCAAGTCCAACACCACGCACTCGATGGCCGGCGGCCAGGCGGCTCTGTTGCAGGAGCGGCTCGTGGCCGAGGCATGGACGCGCGGTAGGGTCAACATTGTCGACGACATCGACATTTACATGGATCAGAACGTGGCGACCCACACTGTCGGTGTGGCAACGGGTAGCCCGACTGTTGACGGTGCCGCGCAGGATGTTACCTATGCGGCGAGCAAAACGACCAACAGCCAGTCGCTCGTCACTCAGGCGTGGACGAACAGCATCACCGACATTCTCAAGGCCGGCGATGTCATCACTCTGGTCGGTGTGAACGCCGTCAACCCGATTCCGGGTGAAGGCGTGAAGCAGGATCTCGGTTATCTCCAGCAGTTCACGGTACTGGCCGACGCCGACTCCGGCGCCACGACCGGCCCCGCGACACTGACCATCAGCCCGGCCATCATTGTGTCCGGGCCCTACCAAACGGTAACGGCGGCTCCCGCCGACGACGCAGCCATCGTAGTGCTGGGCGCCACGATAACGAGCTACGCCCAGCACTTGGGGTTCCATCGCAATGCGTTCGCCCTGGTGACGGTGCCGCTCATCATGCCGCTCGGTGCGGTGTTCAAGGCTCGAGCCACTCACAAGGGTCTCAGCATCCGCGTGATCCGGGCCTACGACATCACCACGGACACGGAAGCGATACGGCTCGACATCCTCTACGGGTGGAAGGCCATCTACCCCGACCTCGCGGTGCGTTACTGGACGACGGTCTAACTCCTCTCGCTGACCGACTTACCCCGGCCTTCGGGCCGGGGGTTCTTTCAACCGACGACGACCACGAGGACGACGACATGGGAAACACACCACCAAGCAAGCCGCCCGGCAAGCCGCCCAAGCCACCAGGTAAGCCGCCCAAGCCGCAACCTGACGACTGCCAGGCGAAAACCGGCACGGCCGAACAGCAAGACCCAAACCGGGACGGCTCACCGCCCGACTCCGAGCCCACCTAAGCCATGCCCATCAATGCGCGAGACCTGATCACGCGCTCCATGCGCCGGATCAACGTCCTCGCTCGAGGTGAGGTGGCGACGGCCGAGGAGGCAGAGGACGGACTCGTCACGCTCAACGAGCTCCTCCACTCCTGGGAGACCGACGGCATCCACATCGGGCACACCGACCTGGCACTCGACTCCGAGATTGAGCTCCCGGATTCGCACATCCGGGGGTTGCGCCTTTTGCTGGCGATGGAGCTCGCGTCAGAGTTTGAGAAGGTGATCGACAACGTGACCATCGCCCAGGCCGACCGGGCGAAACGCCAGCTGATCGCCGAGTACATGGTGGTGCCCGACGCCAAGTTCGACCGGAGTCTGCTCGACTTCCAGGCCAACCGGCGACGGCGCCGCTACAACATCAACGAGGGCTAGTCGATGCTCTTGCCGTTCTCCGCCGGCTACAAGCAGGGCAAATCGTTCGCGGTCGACACCGAGACCCTGGTGAACTGCTACATCGAAACGGCGGGCAAGCCCAACGCCAAGAACGTGAAAGCCATCTACGGCCGCCCAGGGCTCAAGGCGTTCGGCAACTGGGGCGAGCTCCCGGCCCGCGGCGTCCACCAGTTCGGCGACCGCGCCTATGCCGTGTTTCAGGACAGGCTTGAGGTTATCCGCCCGGACGGCGAGAGCTTCGTGGCCGGCTTCCTGCTGACGAGCTCGGGCTTCGTGTCGATGGACGACAACGGCACCCAGCTCATGATCGTCGATGGGCGCAACGGCTACATATTCCCCGCCACCGAGCTCATCGCCACCATCGAGACTCCGCTCCTGTTGCTGCCGCTCCACCTGGCCGCGCCCTCGGTGGGCACCGAGACTGCCGTCACCGCGCCGCTGCTCATCCTCACCCTCACCTTTGGCCTGCCGACGGTGGTGGCGATCATCGAGGAGGGCGACCTGGTACGCATCACGGACCCGGATTTCCCCGACAACCCGAGCCACGTCACCTATCTGGACGGCTTCTTCATCGTCAACGACGAGGGCACCGATTTGTGGTTTGTGAGCGATCTCAAGAATGGCTCCGCCTGGGACGGTCTCGACTTCGCCAGCGCCGAGTCTGACCCCGACAACTTGCGCACCGTGGTGGCCGACCACGGTGAGCTCTGGCTGTTCGGCGACCGCTCCACCGAGGTATGGCAGAACACCGGACAGGCCGACTTCTCGTTCGAGCGCCTCGAGGGCGCCAAGATCCAGTGGGGCGTCCACGCGCCGTGGAGTGTCTCGCGCTACGCCGACACGCTCGTCTGCCTGGCGGTGGACGACCACGGCACCATCCAGGTGATCAGCTTCGTCAACTACCAGCCCAACCGGATCAGCAACGCCGCCATCGAGGAGGCCATCGCCGGCTACACGCTATCCACCGACGCCATCGCCTGGGTGATGGTCGACCGGGGCCGCGAGTTCTATGTGCTGGCGTTCCCAACCGGCGGCCAGGCGTTCGCCTACGACGTGCGTGAGGACGAGTGGCACGAGCTCAAGACTGCCGTCGGCGACCGCGCCCGCTTCGTGCCCCAGCACCATATTTATTTCCTCGGCAAGCACCTGGTCAGCGACTACACCTCGGGCAACCTGTGGGAGCAGGCCGCGGGACTGTTCGACGATGCCGGCGAGGAGATCCACCTCAAGGCGCGAGGCTTTCACATCCACAGCTCCGAGCGGCTCGTCGGGCACTCGTCCCTCCAGGTGGTGTTTGAACCTGGTGTCGGGCTCGCCACCGGCCAGGGCGCCGACCCCCAGGCGATGCTGCGCTGGTCGAACGACGGCGGTGCCACCTGGAGCAATGAGAACTGGCGGAGCATCGGCAAGGGCGGCGAATACCGGGCCCGCGCCATCTGGCGATCCCTCGGGCGAGCTCGGGATCGCGTCTACGAGCTCACCGTCACCGACCCCGTGAAAAGGGTGATCGTGGGGATGGAGCTCAAGGCGAGTCTATGAGCCATGTCTCGAGTCCACGCAAAGGCACTGAGCTCACGCCGCGCGTTTTCGGCGTATGGCAGGAGCAGGTCAACCGCGCGCTCCGCGCCATCCAGCCGGCGGGGATTATCTTGCACCGTGAGAACGCCATCATCTGGGCCGGGCAGAGCGAGTTTGGCTGGTTCATTAGCCCGAACTCGGAGCTCCGCGCCCTGGCCGCCGTCACCGGGGCCCGCGTGGGTGGTGCCGTCAATGTCACGCCGGTCCTCGCGCCGCCGACCTTCAATATTGCTTTCGACGGGTGGGTGGACGCCGACGACGTGGTGGGGCTTCGGATGCGCAACCCGAACCCCGGCGCGAACGCTGGCGCCAACCTCGACCTGGTGATCGTGGTGTTCAACCCGTGATCGAAGTCAGCAGAACAAGCGACCCCCAACTGGTCGCCGCGATCCTCACCGACCCGGACGTGTGGGCCGAGGGCAGCGACGATGGGACCGGCTCGCCCGAGGACTTCGTGCCGGCGTTCCACGATTCGGTCTACTACCTGGTGCCGTGGCTGGGTGATGAACCGATGGGGATCTTCATCGTCACGCCCAGCAACTCGATCACCTTCGAGTGGCACACCGGCATCCTGAAAGAGTACCGGGGCAAGCACGCCATAGCCGGCTGTCGAATGGCCTGTGACTGGATGGCGGAGAACACCACGGCGCGCAAGCTCATCACCTGGGTCGAAGTGGAGGCCCGGCACGTCTACCTTTATGCGAAGGCGTGCGGTTTCGGTGTCGAGGGGTTATCCCACGGCTCGCTGCTCAAGGGTGGGCAGCTTCGAGACCAGTACCTCATGGGGAGAATCTTATGCCAGTCGTAGCAGTAGCAGCCATTGTCGTCGGTGCGGCCCTGGTGGCCGGCGCCAAGGGGGCGAGCGCGGGCTCGAGCATCAACGAACAGCGCGCCCAGGCGATCCAGATAGCGGCGGAAAAGAAGGCGCTCGAGGAATCCGAGGCCGGCTTCGAGTTCATCGAGGAGGAGCTCCGGCCGTTCATCGACGTGGGGCAGGAGTCCATCGGTACGCTCGGCGAGGAGATCGACGAGCTCACGGCTCCGTTCACAGCCGACGACTTCGAGGCCGATCCCGGCTTCCAGTTCCGCATCGAGCAGGGCGAGCGTGGCGTCAATCGTTTCCTCGCCTCCCGCGGCCTCACCACGTCGGGACGTGCCGGCAAGGAGCTCGTGCGGTTCAACCAGGGCGAAGCCACCCAGGAGTTCGACCGGGCGTTCAACCGTTTCCAGACGACCCAGGGCAATCGCTTCAACCGGCTGCTCGCGCTGTCGAACGTCGGGCAGAGTGCCACCAACCTCCTGGTGGCGGAACGCTCGACGGCCACCGGGCGCAACATCGCCACCATCCGAGGCACCGGGCAGAACGTCGCCCAGCAGCAATCCGAGATCGGACGCATCGAGAACGAGGCCCGTCGCCGTCGTGGGGACGCGCTTGCCGGCTTCTTCAAGACATCGAGCGAGGCGATTGCTTCTGGTGCTAGTGGTGGCGGCGGAGCGACATTTGGAGGAGGAGCAACCTGATGGCTACCAGTGTCTCGAGCTCCGACTTCCCCGATGTCTCGGCAGTCATCCGCAATCGCAACGCGCTCGCCGCCAACCGCCGGGCCGAGGAGCTCCAGCCGGGGCGCCTCGAGCAGCAGCAACAGCGCACCGACATCAACGCCTTCACGTTGCGGAGCGAGGGCGCCCGCGAGTCGTCGGAGGCCGAGACCCGTCGGATCCTGGGGGACATTGCGGCCGACCGGCCGGGCGCCTTCCGCGAGCTCGCCATCCAGAACCCGGACAGGCTCACCAAGGTGCTCGAGGCCCAGGCGAAGAAGCGCGACATGGACTTGACCGCGTTCAACACGCGCCTCATGGCCGTGGGACGTTTTGCGACAGCCTTTGCCGAGAACTCGAGCACCAAGGCGGTCAGCCCCGAGCAGAGCCAGGAGCAATACACCCAGGGGCGCGCGGCCTTGGTGCGCCGCTTCCCTGAGCTCACCGAGGAGGACGTGCCGACAAAGCCCAACACCCTGTTCCTGAAACGTGCGATCTCCGCGCTCTCCGGCGTGGCCGAGCTCCAGAAGCAGGCCGGTTTCGGCCAGGGCAACCAGTTCGTGCAGACCGGCGTTGAGGGACAGCCAGGCGCCACGCAGACCAGGCGCGTGCCCAAGGCCGGCCCCGAGGCCGACATCGGACCCCCGAAGCTGCCGGCGCCGACTGCCGGGCGAGGAGGCGCGGGGAGCTCTGGCAGCGTGGCCGCGTCGAATACCATCCTGCGCGCCGTCAACGGACTGTTCGGAGATATTTTCGATCTCGAGAGCGGCCGGATCCAGGTGCTCGACCCCGAGGAGCGGCGCAAGATGATGGCGGTGGCTTCCCGCGCCGAGCAGCTGAACGTCCAGGAAGGATTGCCGCCGTTGCAAGCGGTTCGCCAGGCCGCCGAGGAGCTCGGCATCGAGTTCCCCGTCCTCCAGCCAGGCGGTGGGAACGTCAACCGTGCCCGCCCAGGTGTCGAGAGTGAGACCCGGACGAAGCAGCTTAAAGCGTTCAAAGACTTCGTGAATAAACAGTGACGTGGCGACCGCTCTACAGAAGTTCAGACGCCGGCACCCCGAGTTCTCGGAGCTCAGTGACTTCGAGATCGCCGACGGGCTACGCCAGCGGTTCGCCAAGGAGGCCGACGAGCCGGTACTGATTCGCCCGTTCTTCGAGGCCATCGGAGGGCCCGAGCTCCAGACCGAGCTCGAGCCATCAGGAGAGCCGCCGCCGGCACCGCCCCCACAACCCCAGGTGCCTGGTGAAGATGCGCGCCCGGCATTAGCGCCAGCCCCAGCACCACCCTCGGCACTTGACGGCGAGCTCGGTCGACTGGATCGCCCGGACGGCCAGCAGTCCACCGAGATCAGCATCACCGTCACCGACCCGGAGCTCAACCAGGGAGCACCGACCAACATCCCCAGCCTGGTGCGCGGCCAGGTCGATGTTGACGCCCTGCTCCGTGGCGAGCAGGTTTCCCCGAAGCAGCAGCGCATCGCCATCGAGCGGGCCAAGGCACGACAGGCCGAGGGTGCCGAGCTCCCCGCCTTCGAGAGCATCCCAGCTGCCGAGCTTGCCGCTCGAGCTCGCTCTGACGCCAAGCAGCCGACCCCCCCAGATGCCGCATCAAGGGGGGTGCAACCACCGTCCACCGAGGGACTGACCGGCCTCGAGCTCCCCGGCGCACCGGGCACGCCCCAGGCGCAACTGACCGGCGCGAACCTCGAGCCCGCCATCCAGGGCGGCCAGGCGCTCGAAGCCATTGCCCGCTTTGCCCGTGGTGGCGACCAGCCCGATGAGCGTGTCGCCAGGCGAGCGTTCCGCCAGAAGGAGGCCATCGCCGAGCGCACGCGCGAGATCCTGGGTGACGCGCAGAAGGAGACCGACAAGGAGGCGAAGGACCGGCGCGAGGCGTTCCGAGAATCCGCCCTCGGTCCCGACACGACACTCGGCCAGGTGGTCAGTCAGACGATGAATCTGATCCCGATGACGCTCGGACTGTTCGCCGCCACCCACACCAACGACCCGGAGATCCTCAAGACCGTGGTCGAGGCGTTCGGCCCGTTCGACCAGGATCCCCGCGTAGCTGCCGAGCGCCGGGTGCGCTCCATCGCCTCGGGTGGCGTGGCCGCTGCCGGCGGCATCATCGGCTTCCTGGGAACCAAGTCGAACATCGACGCGCTGCAATCGGGCGCGTTGACGGCGCAAGGGATCGCCGAGGGGCTCATGCCCCGCGACCCAGCATTCATCGAGGAGCTCGGTGCCGGCTTCGGCTCGAGCGCCGTCTTTTGGGTGCCGGGTGTCGGCATCGCCAGGGGCGCCCAGGCCATCGCCAAGACTTCCCACGTTGCTGCGTTGTGGGCCGGTGCCGGCGCATCGGGTGTCATGGAGGCGATGGCCGAGGCCGGCAATGCCTTCCAGTCGCTCGTCGACCAGGGCATCAAGCCCGAGGAGGCCGAGCGCCGAGCGGATGAAGTGTTCCTCCAGAACGCGGCCGTGGTGTCGCTGTTCAATCGCTTCGGACTGTTCGGTGAGCAGGGCACGCAGTTCGCCCGCATCACACTGACCGCTGCCGCCGAGGGCGTTCAAGAGTTCTTCCAGGCGATCATCGGTAATCTGGCCGAGACCGATCCACTCCTCCAGGGCGCCGGCAAGGGTGCCCTAATCGGCACCATCGTGGGAGGCGCTGCCGCCACCGCGACCCCGCGTGGTGTGCTGCCAGGCGAGCGAGCTCCGCCGCCGGCAGCTCCCCCACCGCCGACGCCCGACGAGCAGGCCGCCATCGACGCCGACCAGCCGACGGCCCCACCGCCGGCCGCGCCTGGTGACGCCAAGCGGCGCACCGCCTTCACGCCCAGGAACGAGCCCATCGAGACCGATTTCGCCGTGGTCGATGCAGCCGATCTCATTACCAGCAACGACGACGCCGGCAACATCAACCCGGCTTTCCCCAAGGAGCTCCAGCCGCGTGACCGCTCGAGGAAGGCCAGCGGCGTGCAGATTGCGAAGATAGCCGGCAACCTGAACCCCGAGCTCCTGGCCGAGAGTCAGACCGTCACCGAGGGCGCCCCCATCGTGGGCGACGACCTGGTGGTGGAGAGTGGGAACGCGAGAGTGATTGCTCTCCGCCAGGCGCTCGCCGATGAGCGAGGCGCTGACTACCGTCGGTTCTTGGCAGACAACGCCGAGCGGTTCGGGCTCTCTCCCCAGGAGCTCGAGGGTATTGTCGACCCGGTGCTCGTGCGTATCCGGCGTACCGAGGTCGCCGACCGTGCCGAGTTCACCCGCCAGGCGAACCAGCCCGCCGTCGCCGCGTTCGCGCCGGCCGAGCAGGCACGCAGCGATGCCGCCCGGCTCACCGAGGACGATCTCTCGCTGTTCAATCCCGACCAGGCCGGCAACCCCCTGGCCGCGAGCAACGAGCAGTTCATTCGCCTGTTTATCCAGCGCATCGGTGCCGAGGAGGCCGCGGGCTTCACCGATGAGCAGGGCCGGCCCACCAAGCAGCTGGCCGACCGCATCAACTCCGCCATCTTCGCCCGCGTCTATGGTGACGACCGACTGATCGCGCTCCAGGCCGAGGCCGCCGACCCGCAGATCAAGAACATCCTCGCAGCCCTGCAAGCCGCCGCGCCCGCCTTCGCCAAGGCCAAGTCCATCGACGAGAACCTGGCCGGTCTCAACATCCCGGAGAAAATCACCGACGCCGTGGAGATGATCCGCGAGCAGCAGCGCCGGGGCGGAACCATCGAGCAGCTCCTCGAGCAATCGGAGCTATTCGGTGAGCGCGACCCAGAGGCCATCGGCTTCGCCCGTTTCATTGCGGCCAACATCCGCAGCTCTGAGCGCATGGGCCGCGCCTTCTCCACCATCGCCGAGTTTCTCCAGGCCGAAGTCGCCCGCCAGCAGACCGAGGACATATTCGGTGACGAGCCGGCGAGCCTTGCCGATTTGCTGGCCGCCGCCAACCGTGCAATCGAGACAGCCAATGCCCAAGAAGATCGCGCCGCCGGGGGTACAATCCCGGACCTTTTCGGGGCCAACCCCCCTAGAATCACGCCGACTGGCACTCCTCAACCGACTCCTCCTCCTGGGGCTCCACCAGGGCAACCTCCTGGAGAGCCAGGAGCCCCAACTCCGGGTGCCGCCCCGGCCCCGACCGCTCCCACAGGGCCGGCGCCGCAAGCCCGCGGCACGCGCACCCAGGAAGGCGAGCAAGTCATCGCCCTCAACGCCCTAGAGCTCCGGGTACTCGACAAAGCATTCGACGAGCTCGAGCTTCACGAGACTGTCATCGACTCGGTATCCATCGAGGTCGAGACCGAGACCGAGGACCAGGCCGACGCGCTGGCCGTGGCCGGCGAGGTGATCGCGGCACCCGATGAGTTCACCCGCGCCGAGCTCCGCGAAGGATTGACCGACATCGCCGACGCCATCCGCGCCGGCACGCTCGCCCCGGACTTCGCCGCCACCGACGTGGCCGCTGCCAAAGCGATGGAGGACTTGGCCGAGAGCATCACCGAGGGCACCGCCGAGGAGCCGGTCGAGGAGCAGCCCGAGCTCACCGACGACGAGCTCGACGACATCATCGAGGCGCTGGCCGGCATCCAGGAGGGACGCATCGACCAGGTGAAGCGCGAGATCGCCCGCAACGCCAAGGCCACCGAGCTCGCCGCCATCATCACCGAGGGCTCGCCCGGGTTGAACGTCAACCGCCGCGAGACCGAGGGCGCCGTGAGCGTGTTCGCCCAGGGCAAGGACGTGGTGATCCGATTCGGCCCCGAGCAGTCCACCCGCCTGACGCCAGGCAAAATCGGCAAGCGCCTGGCGGCCATCTTCGGCGCAGCCCCCGCGCCCGAGGCCCCGGCGCCCGAGGCCGAGGCGCCCGACGGCGAGGCGCCCGGCGTTTCCGCCCCCGCCGGCGCCACGATGGATCTCTCATCGATCAAGAAGTCGCGCATCAAGCCCGCCAGCAAGGCCCGCCCTGGCCTGGTGTGGGTGCGCTTCGGTGACGGCATCTTTGCCCGGCGCGTCCTGGCCGAGCCCGACCCGGACACGAATGTGCATCGGTCGACCGGGTTTGTGATTGAGCACGCCGGCCATCCGACGGCCGTGACGCCGTTCACCCTCCTCACGGCCAGCGGCGAGCGCGTCGTATCCGAGTCGGGCCGAGGCTGGGCCACTCTGCCCCCGGTCGAGCGCAAGGCGCTGGCGCTGTTCGAGCAGGCCAAGGGGCGCGAGGAGGAGGAGGCCGTGCCGGCGATTCCAGACGCGCAGGATCCCGACTTCCGGGCGCAAGCCATCCTCGAGCAGCTGGTATTCGACCAGTTCAACACCCGGAAATCCGAGCTCGCCGCGCTCATCAAAGCCGCCGCGAGCTCCGACACCGACGTTGAGCTCGGCGAGCTGGTGCAGCAACTGACTGGCGACGGCGACACGGCGGGCTTCCAGTTCACCGGATCCCCCGGGGCGCTGGGGCAATCCTTCCGCCGCGCCTTCGCGCACCGCATCGAAACGGCACGCCCGGGCCTCGGTGCTGGCGTGTTGGGCGAGACCCGCGAGGAGCTGGAGGCCGACCTGGCCGCCAGCACGCGCATCTTCGAGACCCTCGGCCATGTGCGCGCCACCAACCTCTCCCGCGATGAGAGCAGCGTATTCGTCACCCAGCGCGAGGCGCTTACCCGCCGCATCAAGGACATCAATCGGAAGCTGAAAAAGCTCGCAGCCGGCGCCCCCGAGCAGCCCAAGAAGGCGCCCACCGGCCCGCGTGAGAAGAACGACGTAATAGGCGACTTCCGCGAGGCGCAGTCGAAGATCGGCGCGTTCCTCCGCGACTCGAAGCTGCCCCAGGCCGAGCGTGAGGAGAAGGCCGCCGCCGTGACCGTCGAGCTCCGGGCCCTCCAGGTGGAGCTCGCGCAGATTGCGCTGGATGAAGCCGGCCGCGTGACGCCCGGCGTTGCCGCCGACAGGAAGCGCGCCGCCAAGGTCTCGACGGCGTTGCGAAAGACCGCCGACGGGTTGCAGAAGCAGATCGACGCCAAGCTCGACCCCGCGACCGCCGGCCAGAACCTCACGCCCAGGCGGGCCCGAATCATCGACTCGATGATGGCCGACGGCCGGCGCCTCCAGTCTATTCAGACCGATTTGAACAACATGGCCGACGCCACGGATCTCGGCTCGTTGCCCATCATCCTGGCGAACGTGAAGTCGAAGGCCATCGTCGAGGACTTGATGCGCCCGACGCTGCCCTCGGGCAAGTTCAGCGAGAAGGAGGCGAAGCGGGCCGCGAACGCGGGCTTGCGCAACCAGGAGAAGTGGGAGGAGGCGCGTGCCGCCCTCAAGAGCCTCGCCGTGGCCGGCCCCACCACCGATCCCACCGTCGAGGCCCGGCGCCGCTTCGACAAGCTCAAGCGCGATCTCGTGGGGCAGAAGGGAGTCGGCGTCGACTTCTTCCCGACCCCGCCGGAGCTCGCCGCCGATCTCGTGGACCGTGCCGACGCGCAGATCGGTGACTCGGTGCTCGAGCCCTCCGCCGGCTCGGGCAACATCATCGAGCAGATGGCGGATATATACGAGACATTCGACATTCCGGTGACGGCTCTCGAACAGAGCTCCGGGCTGGTGGAGGTGCTTCGGGCCCAGGCCGAGGCGCTCGCCGACACCCATCCCGTGACCGTCGAGCAGGGTGACTTCCTGAAGTACACCACCAAGCACGACATCATCGTGATGAATCCGCCGTTTTCAAAGAACCAGGACATCGCCCACGTTCGCCATGCCTGGTCACTCTTGAAGCCCGGCGGGCGCCTGGTGGCCGTGATGAGCGAGCACGCCTTCATTGCCAGCGGCACCGTCGAGACCGAGTTCCGCGACTTCCTCGACGCCGAGAACGGCACACACGACGAGCTCGAGCCCGGCCAGCTTGCCGACCGTGCCGTGACCCAGCGCAGCCAAGTGAAGGGCCGCATCATCGAGCTCAACAAGGCGAAGGAGCGACTCGATGATGGCGTTATCGAGGAGCGCGGCACCCGCTACTCCATCCGCGAGGATGAGACCGAGCGCGCCAAACAGGTGGAGGCCGGCCAGCTGGATCTGTTCGCGCCCCCCGGCAAGCCGACGCCGAAAGCTCCGACGGCCATCAAGAAAGCCGCCAAGCCCGCTGCCCCGCCGCGGGTCAAACAGGTGCGCACCGGCACCGTTCACGCCGGATTCGATGTCGTCAACAACGTCGAGGAGGCGGCCCACGTCGTCGCCCCGTTCCGCAAGGACGCCCAGGA
>PVMS01178298.1_pt1 | contig 12338 bp, 11 predicted proteins | sample 1853461 | NCBI WGS metagenome assembly PVMS01 (sample SAMN08582032, study PRJNA380276) | Marine sediment metagenome, whole genome shotgun sequencing project. | isolation source: ocean sediment barecode stripped | collected 2017
CAATGCAGCTGGTGTTCTTTGAGATGTTGCAGCAGTACACCGCCCTGGGAGTGGACAATACATTTGGGAATTCCGGTGGTGCCGGAAGAAAACAGGATATAGAGCGGATGGTTAAAGGGCAGGCGGGTAAATTCGATTGGACCTGGAACATATAGTGCCAGCAAATCGTCAAAGGCGCTGGCATTGTCGATGGTTTCAGCCAAATCAGCCGCACCGCCAATATATGAGATGATAATATTTTTATCGGCCTGCAATTTGTTGCAGATCGCTGTCAATTTTTCGCTGACATCAATCTTTTTGCCGTTGTAAAGATAGCCATCACAACCGATGAATATTTTCGGTTCGATCTGAATAAACCTGTCTAGAACACCCTGTTCGCCAAAATCGGGAGAGCAGGAAGACCAGATTGCACCCAATGAGGACGCAGCCAACATTCCGATGACACTTTCAGGTCGGTTCGGCACCATGGCAGCAATGCGGTCACCCTTTGTTACACCAAGTTTCTTGAAGGCCTTTTGCAATTGGGAGACTTGCTGGTTCAATTGGTCCCAGCTCAGCCGTATTTTTACCTGATCTTCACCCCAGAAAATTATTGCGTCACCGGTGTTATTCCCGCTCAGAAGGTTTTCGGCAAAATTAATTTCAGCATTGGGAAAAAATTTAGCGCCGGGCATTTGATTTCGGTTTTCAATAACCGGCAGTGATTTTTCTCCCACGACACCGCAATAATCCCAAACATTGTCCCAGAATTCATCAATATGTTTAACCGAATATTTGTGCAGGGAACCATAATCGGGAAGTTTGTTGTCGCTTCGCTGCTCGACATAGCGGGAAAATTTGTATAAATTTGTAGTTGCTACTCTTTGAGGGGAAGGTGTCCAGAGCGGTTTTGATAATTCCTGTGTCAAATTATATTCCTAAGAGTCTATTCAAGAATTTTTGCTGACTTTGATTTGGCCTAATTTCGGCCCCTTATTCACAGATTTCTCCTGAAATGGCCAGCCATTCGGCGTCGAATTCAACAAAAAACTTGCTCGAAATTCGTCTCCGTCAAAATTTGCAGGAATATTTTGAACAGACTCTTAGATATTTTAACTAATTGTTGCATACAAACATAGCCGCTGAACGGGCGCGTACTTGCGCCAGAATTATATCATCTGTACGCTTATATTTAATCTGAATTGTTTTAACTCCATCGTCGAAGAGACCAGCTCGTGGACCGATAGCGCGATATGAAAAGAATAATAGTATCTGGTATTGTGATCGTATCCATTTTGGCGGCTGTTGTGATGGCCTTGCCCTTTGTTGTTTCAAGCCAGAGCATTAAACTGCAACTGGATGCACGCATCAAGGAATTAACCGCCAGCCGCATTTCCTATCAGGGTGAGCCGGTTTTGTCGTTCACGCCGTTTTTGGGTGTGGAACTTAGCGATGTGATATTGGCTGGCGAAAAACAAAGCGCTGAGGAACCCGATCTACTGCGCATCGAGAAGCTGCAATTCAGCCTGAAAATACTTCCACTTATTTTTGGCAAGACAAGGTTTTCAGATCTCAAACTGATCAGGCCAAAGTTCAATCTGCTGGTGCATCAAGACGGCAGCACCAATTGGGCAAAAATTGACAAGGAAATTGATGCTCTTCAAAAGCCAGTTGAAGCTGATCCGGCAGATACGGAAAACTCCACTGAACAAAAAACCTTCGATCAAAAACCTGTTGCGGCAAGTCCCGTAAACAACATCAAATTGGGCCGATTTGAGATAATCGATGGTATTGTGGATTCGAATATAGCCGGCAATTCATCCGCTTTCCGGGTTAGCAATCTGCAGGCGAATATCAATTGGCCGACGATTTCATCAGCCTGGAAGATTTCGGGTAAAGGGGTTTGGCGTGGCGAAACGTTTGATTTTTCCAACCGGACAGAATATCCGCTGGCCTTGTTCACATCGGGAAAATCCGCACTGAAGGTCGATTTTAGTTCACCAACGCTGATTGCCTCCTTTGATGGCCAGGCAACCATGTTATCCGATATCCAGTTACACGGTGAGGCAAGTATTGCTACGCCATCGCTGCCGCGTCTTTTTGAATTGTTTCTGGGCGATAATGCAATTGAGAGACCGCCGTTTGGAAAATTTCTGGTTCGCGGGCAAGTATCGGCCAATGCCCAGGAAGTTCGGTTTGACAAAGCCGATATTGAACTGGATAGCAATGTTGCAACCGGCAATTTACTGCTCCACTGGAACACCGAGAACAGACCCAAGGTCAGCGGTACGTTGGCATTTTCATCGATCGATGTCACACCGCTGATTGAAATAGTGTCAAATAAAAACCAGCCCAAACCGGCATCTGGCGAGGCGGCGGTGAGCCAAAACCTGATAGATTTTGATGTCAGGTTTTCAGCCCAGAACTATAAATTCAGGGATATCAGTTTTGGTGCCCTGGCGGCAACTGCCATGGCCAACAATGACGGGTGGACATTTGACATTGGCGAGGCAGATTTTTTTGATGGCATGATTGTCGCCACCATTTCCTCCAAGATAGTGGAAAGGGTGCGGGAAATTGAAATGAAAGGCATATTGCGAAATGTGTCGGTCGGAAAAATTGCTAGCGAATGGTATGGTGGTGAAATTGTAACCACCGGCAATGCCGATGTAAATTTTGACCTCAATGCGCCAGGCAATGCCAGGCTGGATGATTTTCGGCGGTTTTCCGGCGATATGAAGGTCACCATAACCAATGGACAGCTGGAGGGAGTGGATCTTGTCAAAGCCATTCCTGCCTTGATCAAAAATAACGGCTTTGTCACGGTGGACGAAATCAAGGGGGTGACACCATTTAGCAATCTGTCGCTCGATATATTGATTAACAACGGCGTCGGCTGGATTATCAAGGGCAACGCAAATGGCGACAACAATGCGTTCCGCCTTTCGGGCAAGGCGGATCTGCTGCGCGGCGGATTGGCGATTTATGCCGATATCAGCCAGAATATAGACGGCGAGAAAAAGCCCCGCTTGACCAGAATATTCATTGGCGGGACATTAAAAAATCCGCTGGTGACAAGTTCATCGCTGACCGGGATATTGCCGGATGAAGAGCTTCAATGAAGTAGATCTGGAATTTCCGGATTGTGCCCAGACAGCGAACTGGCAGCGAACTGGCAGCGAATTGGCAGTGAACCGGCAGCGAATATGAAGCCAGAACGGGTTTTGATATCTGTCGGCGGTTGTGATTGGATTAAATCATTCATATGATTGGAACGGGTTTGCAGACGTTCACTTAATACCGTTCAAAAAAATTTGTGATCATTGCTGAAGAGAGGGGCGCAATTTGTACAAACTGATATCAACTACCATAAAAATTGCTATTGCCTCTCTGGTCACCGGTGCTGTTTTGACCAAGCTTGATTTGTCTGCCAATGACATCTTGCTGGAATTGGGCCTGACGCCGGATGAGGTTATGAATTGGCTTGAAGCCGGCATGCGCTGGGCGCTGCCGAATATCATTCTGGGTTCGATGGTTATCATACCGGTCTGGCTGGTTGTCTATCTGTTCCGCCCGCCACGGCCCTAAACCATCATTATTGAAAATCAAATACGCTAAGGCCTGTTACCATTTCATCCAGTCCCAATGGCCTTGTCATCGGTGGATGGGCGCGCGCGATGCATCCCTGGCGTTCGCATAGCCTGCAGGCAGGGCCAATTTTTGTAGCTGGTCTGGCCTCAGGTCCGATTAATCCGCTGCCATAGGTGACTTCCTTGGCGTGGGTGATATCAAAGCCGATCAACAAAGCGGTGCGCTGCGGCCTGTCACTATAACCCGATCTCAGGCCCTCAATCGTTCTGCCGACCACTATAAACCTGGCATCATCGGGAGTGATTACCTGTTCTGCAAAAATTTGTCCGGGGCTGGTGAAAGACTGGTGAACGATCAGCTTTGCGCAATCGCCGCCAAATCGTGTCAGCGGGAAGCCATTGGTGCCGCCGCGCCTGCGCTTGTTGCCGGCTGCATCGATTTCCATGACAAAAAATGGCACCGCGCTTTGACCGTGCTTTGCCAGCATTATCAGGCGCCATGAGGCCTGGGCGAAAGTTACCGAATAGCGCGAGCGCAATATATTGATGTCATAATTGACCCGGCGCGCCGACGACAGAAAATTGTCATAGGGCATCATTATTGCTAAAGCCAGCAACCGGGCGAATTCAAAACGTGCCAGACGCCGCGCCTCATCGGTTGTAAGTTTGAGAAACTCCACCTCTTCACCAATCAATTCGCCCTCGGCCAGAAAAGCCACTTCCATTGCCACTTCCTGGACCTGGTCTGCCGGAGACAAACGCTCGGATATCAATAGCCGGTTGGAATGTTTGTCAAATCTGCGCCGCCAGATTGGCATGGTTTCAACCGGCAGGATTTGAACGGCAATATTGTGCTGGGCATGCAACCATTGCTGTAGCGATGCCATCAGATTTCCGGTCGTTGGCAGCTGTTTTTGCAATTTTGCCGCAGCCCGCTCAATTGACGGGAAATAGGGCGACATGCGCTCGAATATTTCTTGCATTTCAACTATTGGCAAACGCGCTGTTGCACTAACCGCCACCCCGCCTTCTGTTGCCATCAGGCGAGACAGGTCTGAAAGCCGGTCGAGAGATTCGCGATAAGCGCGGTAGAGCTTTATCATCGCGGCGGCAGCATTGGGTGCTGCATCGCTGAGCTCGATCAGTTCGGATTGATCGGGCAAATCACTGGAAAGCAGTGGATCAGAAACAACTTCGCGCAACTGAGAAATTGTATTTGCTTCGCCCGAACCCTGCAATTCTTCAAGGTCAAAGCCATAAACCGAAGCCAGCTTGATCAGCAATTGCACGGTCAAAGGGCGTTGATTGCGTTCAATCAGGTTGAGATAGCTGGGTGAAATGCCCAGTGCGTGAGCCATTGCCGTTTGGGTCTCGCCCTGGGCCATGCGGGCCCGCCTTATTCTTGGCCCCGCGAAAATTTTCTGCTCTGCCATAGTGCCTCACAATTTGGGTCATAATTGCTACTAGAGCGAATATTTACAAGAAACAATTTATTAGCCCAAATAATTTACATTTTTGACTAATTTACAAGCGAATTTGACAAATATTCACAAATTGACGCTTTTTGCGACCAATTTCAGCAAAATTTACTGGAATTTTCTAATGATTTGTCAAATTGTGACAATAATGATTGTAAATCTCATGAGGAAACCATCGCGTCCTATTATGAATATATTTTGGCAGAAATCGACCCTGGCCGGTCGAAGTGGATATGGGTGCAAATGGGTGCAAATCGATTGCGGCAATTGGAGTATATTTGGATTTACAGGTTGCGGATTTTGACATTGGGGTTAATGGTTACATCGCAACAATTCACCAGTGCGCAATTTATCGATGCTACCAAAAAACCGGCCATCTTTAGATGATTTGTATCACCGGCAATATCAATATGGAGAATGGAGAAATAGCATGAATGCCAAACCACCCGTCAAGGAACGCAGCGAAGAAATGGCGTCTTCCATGAACCAGGATCAGCAAGCAGCCGTTCGCATGGTCGCTAACGATCTGCACCGTCTTAACCAATCGGTGATGAAGGCGGTAGAATCCGGTATTTCTGTTGAATTGATCCGCTCAGCCCGCCACCATTGTGGCGATGGTAATTTTGGCGATCTGCTGACGCCAATTATCGTCAAACAAAATTAACTACAGCGTGTCTCCCAAAAGTGGGCACCGGTTTTGGGATTAAAGACACGCGAAATCAAATTATGTGTCTCCCAAAAGTGGGCACCGGTTTTGGGATTAAAGCAGGCAAGCGAATCCGATTAATCGCGACATGCTTTAGCGCCGTTCAGGCGAGCCAAACCTCAATAATTTATTTGCAAGCCAAAAAGCCCGGTCATATCAATGACCGGGCTTTTGTTGTGGCAAAAATCTGGAGAAATTTTTGTATTTTTGTTATTCGCTGTCGTTCTGGAATTGATGACCACCCATGTGACGTTTCATGTGGCCGCCCCTATGATGGCGCATGCCACCTTTTTCCATGTGTTCTGACATGTTGTTCAGCCTGGCGATAATTTTGCCTCTCTGGTCTGAATCAAGGCCGTTATAAAAAGCCACAAATTCTGGCGCCATCTCGTCGGTGCGACGATCAATTTCGGCTTTGATCTTGTCGCGCAGGGCGGTCACCTGTTCGACAGTCAAATCTTCACCGGAGGCAAGGGATTTCACTTCCTCGACCATCGATTTGCGGAAGGCCTTCATCGAACTGGCTGTGGACACCCAGTTTGCCGCCAGTTTCTCAAGTGAAGCCTCCTGGGCATCGGTAAGATCGAGTTTTTTGGCAATCATATAAGTGGCAAAATCTGCCCTGTCTTCCATCGACGGGTTGTGATAGCGCGCAGCGATCGCTCCGCTACCAATTAGAGCGGCAACGACACCGCCAATTACCCAAGTGCGTTTTCTCAATCCAAACATCTGATATTCCTTTCAGCTTAAAGCCCGTAACAATCGACCGGTGATAGTCAACAGGTTAAATGTGTGGCCTGATCACGGAAAATTCAAATTAAAGCTGGGTAATGAACGTTTTGTAACGTTGTCGGACTAGAGGGCAAATTGCCGGCCATAGGCTGAAATCGCGAAAGCGCAGCATTGCGATTTCAGATCAGATAAATCCAGATCAGTCCCAGAGTGCCAACGATCATTCGCCACCAGGCAAACGGGGCAAAGCCGTGGCGCGAGATGAAATCGAGCACAAACCGCACAACACAGAAAGCTGCCAGAAAGGCCATCAGAAAACCGACGAAAATATAGCCGAGATCATCGGAATTGAGGCGTTCGTAATTTTGAAAAAGGTCATAGGCAAAGGCGCCAGCCATAGTCGGCATGGCAAGAAAAAATGAAAACTCTGCCGCCGAGCGTTTGTCGGTTCCCATCAACAGCGATCCGACAATGGTGGCACCCGATCGTGAGGTTCCAGGGATTATCGCAATGACTTGAAAAAGGCCTATTTTTAAGCAGAGCGACAATGGATAATCCATAATATCCTGGTATTTCGGTTTCAACGTCATACGGTCAATGGCCAGCAATATCACCCCGCCTGTAATCAGCGCGATACATATGATAACGGGTGATTCAAACAATACGGTTTTGATAAATTCATGAGCGACAACACCGACCATTGCGGTCGGCAGAAACGCCAATAATATTCCGGCGACAAAATTTCGTGATTTTTTGCTGGTCGGCAAAGTGATTGCCAGTTGCCAGAGCCTGTTGGAATAGACTATAAAAATCGCCAGAATGGCCCCGAGTTGAATGAGAATTTCGAAGGTTTTACCGGTCGATTCAAAGCCAATGACTTTACCCAATAACAAAATATGGGCGGTTGAGGATACCGGGAGAAATTCCGTCAGCCCCTCGATCAGGCCAAGAATAATGGCACCGGCAATGGTTTGTCCTGCCATGGGATTTCCTTGTATATTGCAGCTTCGGGAGGTGAATTATTTCTCTTGGACTCTTATATATTCCAATAGAACAGTTGGCGTTACATTGCACTATGGGGTAAGAAAATTGTGTGAATAAAGTGTTAGCGTTGAGACACATCTAACCTGACGATCCAATCACAGACCAACCACAGGAATTATTGTATTGAGTACAAGCCCACAAAATACCAGACCCGGCACAAAAAGCGGTCCCGTTGCCCAGCCGCTAAAGGTGGTACATCACAAATTTTTGGCCGGATGCCGCTATGTGCGCCTGTTGTTGGGCGAATACGGCCAGGGGGCAGACTATATTGAAGAGAAATATTGGCAGCGCCGACCGGAGTTGCTGTCGTTAAACCCTGCTGGCAGCCTTCCAATTATTGTTGAAAATGCCGCGGATCCGGTCGTTGGTGCCATTGTGATCGGCGAATATATCGATGAAACCCGCGGCGCCTTGATGCGGGAGAAGCGTTTGATGCCGGAAAATCCCCACACCAGAGCCGAGGTGCGGCGGCTGGTCGAGTGGTTTTTGGACAAGATGGAAGACGAAGTCGTTGGCTATCTTTCTAATGAACGGGTTTTCAAAATTCTCAAAAGCGTCAAAGAGGGCGGTGGATCGCCGGATGGCGCTATTCTACGGGCAGGGCGGGCAAACCTGAAAAATCATCTGCGTTATATTTCGCATCTGGCCGCCACCAGGAACTGGCTGGCGGGCACACGCATCTCGCACGCGGACATGGCCGGGGCTGCGGCAATATCCCTTCTCGATTATCTGGGCGAGATAACCTGGAGCGATGAACCGGCGCTCAAAGAATGGTATGCACGAATGAAATCGCGGCCATCGTTTCGACCGTTATTGTCCGATAAAATTATCAGCCTGGCCCCGGTCTCGCATTATATAGATCTGGATTTTTAAAGCTTGAGCACAATAAACCCATATAAAATGAAGCAGGGCAAATTGAACGAAGGCAAAATGAACCGGGGCAAAATGGCTCAACATGGTCACAGTCGATTCAGAAAAATTAAAACTTAGAATATCGCAGGCGGCAAGCGATCTGGGTTTTGATTTATGCAGGATAACATCCGCCGATATGCCGCAAGGTGCCAGCGATAATCTGCGCAAATATTTGTCTAGAGACTATCACGGCTCAATGGATTGGATGGTGGAAACCCAAGTGAGACGTTCCAGCCCGCGCCAGCTCTGGCCGCAAACGCGTTCGGTGATTGTGCTGGCAATGAACTATGGCCCCGATCAAGACCCGCTTGAGGGTTTGAAGTTTAAAGACAGCGGAGTGATATCCGTATATGCGCGCAATCGCGATTATCACGATATCATCAAAGGCAAATTAAAGACGCTGGCTGGCAAGCTGGTCTCCTGGCACCCATGCGATGTGAAGGTGTTTGTCGATACCGCACCGGTGATGGAAAAACCGCTGGCCGCTCTATCCGGCCTCGGATGGCAGGGCAAACACACCAATCTGGTTTCGCGCGAATTTGGTTCGTGGCTTTTTCTGGGTTCAATATTTACCAGTATCGAACTGCCGCCAGACGGAGGCGAAGAAGACCATTGTGGCAATTGCAGTGCCTGCCTGGATATATGCCCAACCGGTGCCTTTCCAGCGCCTTATCAAATTGATGCGCGCAGATGCATTTCCTATCTGACGATTGAGAACAAGGGACCTATCCCGCTTGAATTCAGAAGGTCGATCGGAAATCGCATCTATGGTTGCGATGATTGTCTGGCAATCTGCCCATGGAACAAATTTGCCAGGACCGCCAATGAGGCCAAACTATCGGCACGCGATGATTTAAATCGCCCAACATTGCTTTTTCTGCTCGGCCTTGATGATCCCGCTTTCAGGAAATTTTTCTCCGGCTCACCAATAAAACGCATCGGCCGTGACTGCTTTATGCGAAATGTATTGATTGCCACAGGCAACAGTGGCAACAACGCGGACAATGATATCATCGACCGATTGATTGCTCACCTCAAAGACCCCAATCCACTGGTTCGCGGTGCGGCGATCTGGGCATTGCGGATGGTCGGTGACAAGAAATTAATTGCCCGCCTGCGTGACATTTTTTTCGTGCAGGAAAAGGATGACAATGTGCGGAGCGAATGGAGTTGTGATCTCGATGACAAATAAAACCGATGCCGTTAGCCGACCTGATGGTGATAGCAGAAGCAGCCTGCTGATTTTTGGCTTGGGTTATGCAGCCAGTGCAATTGCTGAAAAACTACAGGCCAAATTTGATACGATTGCCACCACCAACCGGGCGCTCCCCAAAAATGTAGATAAAAGCCCCTATCGACATCTTGTTTTTGACGGGGTGCACCTGAGCGATGCTCTGGCGGCGACAATAAAATCTGCAACCCATATTCTGGTTTCAATCGGTCCTGATAAATTGGGCGACCCGGTAATTAATGCGGCTGGTGAAATACTTGGAACCGCACCAGACCTCAAATGGTTGGGCTATCTTTCGACGGTTGGAGTTTATGGCAATCATGACGGCGAATGGGTTGACGAAGAAACACCGTGCCGTCCGGTCTCTGCGCGCTCAATTGAACGCTTGAAAGCGGAAGATGGTTGGTTGGATATTGCCCGGAAGAAAAATATTCCGCTCGCTATTTTCCGACTGTCAGGAATTTACGGGCCGGGCAGAAACGCCCTTGTCAATATCGAAAAAGGCCGCTCGCGCCAACTGATCAAAAAAGGTCAGGTGTTTAACCGCATTCACCGCGATGATATTGCAACGGCAGTGCACCAGGCGGTTGAAAAAAATGCCAACGGTATTTTCAACATCACCGATGATGAACCGGCTCCGCCCCAGGACGTAGTTACGTTTGTCCATCAATTGCAAGGCAGCGAACCACCCCAGGAAATTGATTTCGAAACCGCCGATCTGACGCCAATGGCACGTTCTTTTTATGGCGAAAACAAACGGGTTTCGAATGCCAGATCAAAAGCGATTTTAGGCATGAAATATGCCTGGCCCAATTATCGCCTGGCATTCGAGGAAATGTGGAAATACGACAACTGGCGCTAGGTCAGTTTCGATTTTAGTGAATTGCTCATCTGCTCTATTTCATTGTTTTGCCGATTTCAGGTTGCTCGGCGCATTTTTCGATTTTGCCTAACTTTAACCTCACTTACGACTGCATACTTGCCCATATTTTTCCGCTATCCTGCATTGCAATCCAGCCATAAATTTCTAAAATGCATATTCGGCATGATCCTCAGGAGCTCAACATCATGAATCATCTCAACAAGGCTATTGCCATTGCTCTGACAGTTACCGGAATCTTAGTGGTAAATTCAGTTAATGACACAGCTCTGGCTGGCGCAGGTGGCGAATTCCAGCGCTTTCTGGATTGCAAGCAACTCCGCCAATCGGGTCAATTGCGATGGTATTCGATTGCCACCGGCATTATCGATGATGGCGGCGGACGCAATGGCTATGGTGGATTTCACACCAAGGCGTGCCACACCAGCGAACGTTCGTGCCGGCGCTGGATTCAATATATTGGCCGAGAAATACCCAATCTTGATACCGTGCACACCGCCCATTGCCAACGAGTGCGCTGATTTGACCAGGTTGAATTTTGTCAGATAAAGCACGCTTGCACAGCATTGTGCATGCATGAAGCGGACTATGAAAACTCACATCTAGCGCTCTTTTTCACAGGCCCTTTGCAGCGCTTTCATGTCGGGAATTTCAACATTTCGGTTGTTTTCAATTCTGATGACACCGTTTTTTCGTAGCATTGTCAGTTGCCGGCTCACGGTTTCGATCGTCAGACCCAGAAAATCCGCAATATCTGCCCGTTTGAGCGGAATCTTGAATGAAATGGAATTTGCTGACGAAACATTTTCCGGGTCAATGTTCTTGCCAATCAGGTATAAAAAACTGGCGACTTTTTCCGCTGCCGATTTTCGTCCCAGCGTCATCATCCAATCGCGCGCATCATCAAGTTCGCGCAAGGTCTGCTCGTGCAGAGAGTGTTCAAGATCGGCGGATTTTCTGATCATGTTTTCCAGAACAGATTTCGGAAATGAACAAACCCGCACATCGGTCACCGCTTCAGCCGTTGTATCGCTTTTCGACTTGAACGGCCGGCCGAGGAAATCCGGCGCAAACTGAAGGCCGACAATTTGCTGGCGCCCGTCAACCAACAGCTTGGATAATTTAACAACACCGCTCAATATATTTGAATAACGCTCGACATCTTCACCATCCGATATCAACTCTTCCGATTCACCATAGGTGGTTCGATTGGTGTATTTGCTCAGATAAAGCAGCTGATCGTTTGAAAGTACGCCACAAATTCCGCGATGGCGTGCCTCGCAAGAGCGACAAACCACAGGAACTTCGGAATTATGAATATCTTTTCTTTCGGTGCTCAACACAAACCTACCATGTTCCCAAATAATGATGTCTGATTGCATATTGTGGCCAATTGTCGGAATTTATCCAATTTAATGTAATTACTCAATGATTTTCCAGGCAGTTTTGCAATTCAATTTGCAATAACCCGGTGCAACAGGATAAATCGCTATAAAATTCGGACAAATTCAGGCTGGTGATAAACGTATCTTGCGGGGATTTCCCCTCCTGATACAATTTACCGGCATGATGGATTTATTCTAGACGATTCTAATAGGTCTTGATCCTAGAGGCTGTCTATGAACTAGGAGTTTGTTAAGGCGCTGCATCTTTTACCTGTGGCCGCGTCGAAAATCCTCGAAAGTCGTATAGACTATCTTGCGGTATTCTCCTAACCACAGGTAAAATATGCAGCGCCTTAACAAACTCCTAGTTCATAGACAGCCTCTAGGATCAAGACCTATTA
>PVMS01016613.1_pt1 | contig 12335 bp, 13 predicted proteins | sample 1853461 | NCBI WGS metagenome assembly PVMS01 (sample SAMN08582032, study PRJNA380276) | Marine sediment metagenome, whole genome shotgun sequencing project. | isolation source: ocean sediment barecode stripped | collected 2017
CCGCCCGAGGACGGGAAATCCGTTAAACACCATTCTTTGGCGAGTGCTTCCTGAGGTTTGCGTGAGCGGCCCTGGATGTCGAGGAGTTTTTCCCGATCAACCAGTCCTTGCTCTTCCATGGGGGTGATCGGCAGGAGTTTGGCGCTCATCGGTCTCAGAATTCGGTCCGGGTGTCCGGAATAGTTGGCAACCGAACGCAACGCATTGGCATTCTGGCTCATCGGCCGCTGGCCGAGGACTTCACCGGAAAAGAGAAAGTCAAAACCCCGCTCATTCATGATCTCACCGGCAAGACGAAACATCATGGCATGGCAATCGATGCAGGGGTTCATGTTCTTGCCATAGCCGTAACGCGGGTTTTTTAACATCTCCAGATGGATTTTGCTGATATCCTCGATAATCAGGGGGATGTCCATCTGGCGGGCCGCCTGTTCTGCTTTGCTGCTGCCGAAGAACGGCGTGACGAAGGCGATGGTGGTGACCTCAACTTTTTGACGTTTCAGACAAAGGGCGGCCAGGCTGCTGTCAAGTCCTCCCGAGAGGAGTCCCAGGGCTTTACTCATAATGGTTTCTCCGTATTTTCTTGATGGGCTCTTGAACCGGGGTTGATACCATAATGTTACACTGAACATCAAGTCTGAATCCAGTTTGTCGTTGAAGGCATTCAGCTTGACAATGAAAAGGCCCCTCTGCCAGAATAAGCGGCGGTTTACAAGGCTTAATATCAGCGACCCGGGAGAGAACATGGCTAAAATTGATTCATTGTTCAAAATGATGAAGCAACAAGGTGCCAGCGACCTGCATATCTCTACCGGTGCGCCACCTCTTTTCCGTCTGCATGGTGAGATGGAAAAGCTCAACTATCCCCCCTTGAGCGATCAGCAGGCCCGCGGGCTGATTTTTGAGATCCTGACCAAGGAACAGCATGCAGAGTTCGAAGAAAACCTTGATCTCGACTTCGCCTATGCTTTGCCGGAGGTGGCGCGTTTCCGTGGCAACCTGATGGAGACTCACCGGGGTATTGCCGCTGTCTTCCGTATTATCCCCAGCAAGATTCTGACTGCCGACGAACTCGGTCTCCCCGAAGGTATTCGTAAGCTGACCATGCTGAAAAAAGGACTGGTGCTGGTGACCGGACCGACCGGCAGCGGCAAGTCGACCACCCTGGCAGCGATGATCGACCTGATCAACAAGACCCGGCGCGAGCACATTCTGACTCTCGAGGATCCTCTCGAATTTATTCATGAAAACCAGCTGTCGCTCCTCAACCAGCGTCAGATTGGCCAGCATTCGAAATCGTTTGCCAATGCTCTGCGTGCCGCTCTGCGTGAGGATCCCGACGTCATCCTGGTCGGTGAGATGCGTGATCTGGAGACCATTTCTCTGGCGATAACTGCAGCGGAAACCGGGCACCTGGTGTTCGGGACTCTGCATACCAACTCGGCACCGAAAACCATTGATCGTATCATTGATGCCTTTCCAAAAGATGGCCAGGAGCAAATACGTACCATGCTCGGCGAGAGTCTCAAAGGGGTTATCTGTCAGCAGTTGCTACGTAGGGCTGACGGTAAAGGTCGCGCGGCCGCCCTGGAAATCCTGATCTGCAACGCTGCGGTCGCCAACCTGATTCGTGAAGGCAAGACTTTCCAGGTGCCGTCAATTATGCAGACGGCAAAAGGCGAAGGAATGCAGATGATGGATCAGCACATCCTGGAACTGCTCAAGTCCAAGCATATTAATGGTGAGGAAGCTTATCGTTGCGCGATGGACAAGAAGGCTTTCGAACAATACCTCCCGCGACAGCAACGTTGATTAAAAACTCCCATCACTCTTGCCCGGGCCAGTTTTCCGGTGTTACTGTGGACGTGTAAGAAAAAGGACTGGCTTTGCAGCCTGTCGGACAATCAATGAACTGGCTACAAATTCGTTCGTTTGGCCCATATTTCAGCTTCTTTTCGACCAATAGCTACAGCTATTACTCTCAAACGAGCTAAAATCTGTTCTCAAACGACCAAATTTTCGCTTCAGTCTTGATGGCCCGACAGACTGCTAGGGGTTTCCATGCAAGATCAATTCGGACGAACAATTGAATATCTACGCCTGTCAGTGACCGACCGCTGTAACCTGCGCTGCAGATACTGTATGCCCGAAGAAGGGGTTGCCAACCTTTCTCATGGTGATGTGCTGCGTTATGAGGAAATGCTGCGGGTTGTTGCTGCTGCCTGTCGTCTGGGGATTCGCAAGGTTCGTGTGACCGGTGGTGAACCCTTGGTACGGCGTGGCATTGTCGGCTTTGTCGGGCAACTGGCGGCTTTGCCGGAAAAACCGGAAATAACCCTGACCACCAACGGTCTGCTGCTGGCGGAACAAGCAGAGGCCCTCAAGGCGGCAGGCTTGTCGCGTGTCAATATAAGTCTGGACACCATGCGTCCCGAGCGTTTCAAGGAACTGACCCTCCGTACCGGTCTCGAGCAGGTCCTGGCAGGGATTGAAGCCGCTGAAAAGGTGGGCCTACTGCCGATAAAACTCAACGTCATCCCTTTTGTGGACTTTAATGCCGACGAGATTGTTGATTTTGCCCGATTGACCCTGGAGCATCCCTGGGACGTCCGTTTTATCGAATTCATGCCGATCAGTTCCGACCTGGACTATGCATCCAGAGATGGTTTGTCGATGGAGGATGTCGAGGCGCGCCTGCGGACGCTCGGGGAGCTGGAAGCGCTCCCGCATCAGGAAACCTCCGGTCCGGCTCATATGTATCGCCTGCCCGGCGCCAAGGGTCGGATTGGGCTGATTCCTTCGGTGTCAGGACATTTCTGTGGTGATTGCAATCGCCTGCGGGTGATGGCCGATGGTCGGGTGCGCGGTTGCCTGTTTGATAACCATGAGACCGACCTCAAACCGATTCTGCGTGACGGTGGCGACGATCATGCTTTGGAACAGCTTCTGCTGGCGGCAGCCTGCGCCAAACCGGAAAGGCATCAGATCAATGCCAAAGACTTTACCACGCCAAACCGGCGCATGCATGGTATTGGTGGGTGATAGGGGCGGGGGCTGGAGACTGGGGTCTTGAGGCTGGCAAAAACTAATCCAATAGCAAAGGCCCGCTGAAATTTTCAGCGGGCCTTTGCTATTGCCTTCTCTCGCGTCACGCGCTACGCGCTATTTTTTAACATGACACCGGTTGCAGTTGCTTTTGGCGTCAAAGGCCCGCCCACCGTTATGACAGACCCCGCACTGTTTGCTGGCATAGATCTCGTCCATGCTGATCTTCACAGTTCCCTGCTTCATTTTTGGAAACATGTCTTTGTTATGGCATTCCTTGCACTTGACACCGGCTTCCTTGTGTACTGTCCCGTCGAAGGTTACAACACCCATAGGGCTTTTGTCGAATGTAAGGGTTTTCTTGGCCGGAACGGCCAGCACAATGCTGGAGCTGACAAACAGGATTGTTACGATCAGAATGGTTAGTTTTTGCATAAATCTTTCCTCCTTAAGGATATGGTCAAGTTGTTGGGAGCCTCTGTAATTGGAGCCATTTTAACAGGTTGCCTGGTAACTGCAAACAGACAATCATAATTGCTCCCATTATAAATGATCAGGCAGAGCGTCGGCCAGGAGCTCGAGAATATGGACCGAGCGTTGCTTGCCATCGGCGTGATTGATGCTGTCCTGTAGTTGCATGATGCATCCAGGGCAGTCGGTTGCTACCAGATCTGCGCCACTGTCAGCAATGTTGGCGGCTTTTTTTGCGCCAATCCGTTTACTGTTCTCAGGGTGGTAAACAGAATAGGTGCCACCAAAACCGCAGCAGGTTTCCGCGTCCGACATCTCAACAAACTCCACCTGTGGCAGTGCTTTGAGGATCTGACGCGGTTCCCTGGTAATGCCCTTGCTGCGCAGATGGCAGGGGTCATGGTAGGTCACCTTGATACGCTTTTCTGCTTTCGGTAGGGCCTCCAGCTTTTCCGGAAGTCCGTGGTTGGCCAGAAAGACGAAGATGTCCATGGTCTTTGCCGCCAGTTCGTCAAATTCATCGCCCATCTCCGCGTAAATGCTGCTGAGACCGGCATTGCAAGAGGCACAAGCTGTGATGATGTGATCTGCCTGGTGACGGCTGAGTGCCGAGAGGTTCTGCTCGGCCAGTTTTTCAACGGTTTGCGTCGCTCCGGCACTGACCGCGGGCAAGCCGCAACAGGCCTGGTCCTTGGGAATGATGACCGTTACGCCGAGAAATTTCAGCGCTTTGAGGAAGGCTTCGCCAATAGCTGGATACATGTAGTTGATGCCGCAGCCGGTGAAAAAGAGTACCGTTGGCTGTTGCGGATCGCCGGGGATGATCTCCGGCACTCTTTCCCGAAAAGGTTTAGCAGTAAGGGGGGGCAGGGTGCGATCCTTCTCGAGATAAGGGGCCGGGAAACGCAGGCGCAGACCGCTGTTCTCAGGAAGCTTCTTAAAGAGCAGTGACGACAGTGTGCCGCCCGATTTGGCCAGCATATTCATCAGTTTAGGATGGCCCAGAACGGCAGCGACACCCTTGCCGAAGGTGGAGAGCCCCCTCTCTTCGGCGATGCGGCGTCTGGCTGCAGCAACGATGTCCTCAGTGTGGACATCGTTGGGACATCCCGTGCAGCAACTGCCGCAGAGAAGGCACTGGCTCAGGTCCTCGAGGACCTTGGCCTCCAGGTCGATTTCACCCTCCAGCACCGAGTGGGCCAGAGCAATTTTACCACGAGCAACCCTGCCTTCACGCTTTTCCGCACCGAATACCGGACAGTGGGCACGACAGGCACCGCACTTGACGCAATGTTCGATCTCTTCGCGATAATCTTCGAGTTTTTTTAGTTTGGCCATGTCTAAACCGGTAGATGGGGGATTGGAACCTGGGTCTTGGGTCTGGTCGGTTGGTCAACCACTAGCCTCCATTCCCCAGCCTCTAGCCCCTTGCTCCAAGTCCCTGCTCAATCCAGGAAAATTTTACCTGGATTGAGGATGTTATTCGGGTCGAGTGATCGTTTGATCGCCTTCATGTATTCGGCGGCGACCGGGGTGATCTCCAATGGGATATAAGGGGCCTTGGCGATGCCGACGCCGTGTTCGCCGCTCATGGTCCCGCCTAATTCCAGCGCTCCTTTGAAGACCTCTTCGATGGCTTTTTCGGCCTTCTCTGTTTCGCCGGGGATTTTCTTGTCGATCATGATGTTGACATGGATGTTGCCGTCACCGGCATGACCGAAGTTGACGATCGGAATGTCGTACTTCTCAGCAATAACATCAACTTTGCGGATCATTTCAGGAACCTTGCTGCGTGGTACGCAGATGTCCTCGTTGTACTTGTCCGGATTGACCTTGCGTAGTGAAGCAGACACGGTACGACGGATCTGCCAGATAGCCTCACTCTCCTCAGGTGTGGTGGCAATCCGGGTTTCAACCACACCGAGAGGTTGGATGATTTCACTGATGCGGTTGGCCTGCTTATCAAGAAACTCGCGGTCGCCGTCAACTTCAATAATCAGGACCGCCCGGGCCTGGTCCGGGACGTCGAGATCGGTGGCCTGACGGACACAGTCGAGGGTGCGACCGTCCATGAATTCGAGGGTGGTCGGAATGATTTTTTCGCGGATGATTGCTGAAACAGCTTGTGCGGCACCGTCGATTGAATCGAACAGCACCAGCATGGTTTTCTTCGCTTCCGGCAGCGGCAGCAATTTGATGACAATGCGGGTAATGATGCCGAGCGTTCCTTCAGAACCGCAGAGCAGTTTGGTCAGATCGTAGCCGACCACACCTTTCATGGTCGGTCCGCCAGTGGTGATAATATCGCCGATCGGTGTAACCACTTCAAGACCGATGATAAAGTCCTTGGTAACACCGTACTTGACACAACGCGGGCCGCCCGCGCATTCAGCAACATTACCGCCCAGAGTTGAAAATTTCAGCGAGGCCGGGTCAGGGGGATAGAAGAGCCCGACCTTTTCTACCGCTTTCTGGAACTGTCCAGTGATCACACCCGGCTCTACGGTGGCGACCAGGTTTTCTTCATCAATTTCAAGAATCCGGTCCATCTGTTCCGTACAGAGGACAATGCCGCCTTTGGTCGGCAGGGAGCCGCCGGTAAAACCGCTGCCGGCACCGCGGGGGAAAACCGGGATGCGCTCACGATTGGCCAGCTTCATGATGCGACTGATCTCATCCGTTGATCCGGGATGCACGACCACCTCAGGGAGAAAACTCTGCTGGGTGGCGTCGTAAGAGTAGCAGATCCGATCGGCTTTGACGGTCGAAACATTCTCGTTGCCGACGATGGTTTGCAGCTCATTTATGATTTGTTCTGAAAGCATGTCCTCTGCCTTTAAATGTGGGATTATGACCTAAACCTAGGAAAAAAGCGTAACGCAAAGACGCAAAGTTTAAAAGAAAGAGAACGAAGAGATTCACTTCGTTTAAAGGTTTACTCTCTGCGTCTTTGCCGGATTTTCTTGGCGTCTTTGCGTTACGCTTTTGCTTTGATTGTCGTTTATCTCATCTTTGCGGTGCTATGACCGGCAAAATAGTGCCGCCATCCGGAATCACCACGATCTCCGGGTTCTTTGGCAGCTGTTTGTAAGCCATCTGCAAGGCCTCGTCAAGGTTGTCGGCTTTTTCCATCCCCATCTTCTCGGTCTGCTCACGATTGAATTCACTGATCATGATGACGCGCCAGGTGCGTGCCTTGCTCAGGGTCGACCAGGCGGTCTGGCCGTTAATCTCATAGCGGCTGCGCAGGGCTTTTTCAAAAACCTCCAGATCTTCGTAATTGAACCAGTCGAAAAAGGTGGCATTACCGAAACCGTCCGGGCAGGCGGCCAGCAGGATTACGGTGCCGCCCGGGTGAACGGCTTGCACTCCGTAATCGAGGGCCTTGTGTGCCTGAATGAAGTTAATGTCTTTGGGGTGGCCGCCGCAAGAAACAATGGCCAGATCGGCTGGTTTCCCCATGGGGGTAGTGTACAGTGTCTGCGCCAGTCGGCACCCTGCCAGGTGCGCTTGTTCCAGGTCGCCGCAGAAGGTTCGGGCGATCTGTTTGTCGGTCGTCAGCACGGTGTTCAGTAAAAAGTCCGGCTTGATTATTGTTGCTGCTTCGAGAATCGCTTGATGTACCGGGTTGCCGTCCAGGTTGGCCGTGCAGGCTTTTGCGTTGCGGCCACCTTGCTCCGGTGGGTTAAAGATGGCGAAGTGGCTTGCCATACAGGTAGTGCGACTGGCAACACCTGGAACCAGGCTTTTACGTCCGCCACCATAGCCGGCGAAGTAATGCAGGCCGATGGTGCCGGTAACGATCACCCGATCTGCCGCCATGACCCGCTGGTTGATCTGCACCGGCAGTCCGGATGATGTCTGGCCGAGATCAACCAGCTGTTCCGGGTCGTCACATTCGTGATCATGCACAGTGATCCGGCCATAGAGAGCTCCGAGTATCTTGCGATGTTCTTCTGCCGACTGTTTGCGGTGGATGCCGAGAGCGATGATGATTTCAATGTCGTGGTCGGGAATGCCGCAAAGATTCAATTCCTCCACCAGGATCGGCAGGTAGATTTCGCTGCCGGTGTAGCGGGTGATATCCGAGGTGATGATGACGACACGTTCGCCGGAAGAGACGATCTCCGCCAACGACGGCGAGGCGATCGGGTTGGTCAGTGCTCGACGGATCTCATCCTTTGGATCGGGCAGGTCCAGTGGCGTGTTGGTAGTGAGAAGGAGGGCCTGCAAGTCAATCTGCAGAACGTCCGAACCGTATTTCAGGGATAGATTGGCCAATTGATATCTCCAATAGTCAACATTACATTCTAGGCCGGTTTGAATGCTTCTGGCAAGTCATTCGCGCTGATCGTTGACAGCCTTTGATGTGAAGCCTAGAATGACTCATTTCATCCCTCACAACCTCAGGATTATTTTGAAGCAGAAGACGATTTACAGTTGTCAACAGTGCGGCATGCAAAGTCCCAAGTGGCTAGGCAAATGCTCCGACTGCGGCCAGTGGAATTCCCTGGTCGAAGAGACCGTCACTGTGGCTAGAAAAGGCGGCCGGACGGTTCCCCTGCGCTCAGAGAGCAGCCCGGTGCGATTGGCGGAGGTCTCTGCAACCGATGAGGATCGTCTGCATTGCGGCATCGCTGAATTCGATCGGGTGCTCGGTGGCGGCGTGGTTCCCGGCTCCTTTACCCTGATTGGCGGCGACCCCGGCATCGGCAAGTCGACTCTGCTGCTGCAGGCGGCCGGTAGCTGGGCCAGAACCGGACCGGTGTTGTACGCCACCGCAGAGGAATCGACCCGTCAGGTTAAACTGCGCGCCGGACGCCTCGATGTTGTTGCGGAAGATCTTTACCTGTTGGCAGAAACTTCTCTGGAGGGGATTCTAGAACGCGTCAAAGAGCTGAAGCCGGCCTTCCTGGTGATCGATTCGATCCAGACTGTGTTTACTGCGGCCCTGGAATCGGCTCCGGGCAGTGTCAGCCAGGTTCGTGAGTGTGCCGGTCGTCTCATGCATCTTGCCAAAGGGGAAGACATACCGACCTTTATCGTCGGTCATGTCACCAAAGACGGTTCGATTGCCGGGCCACGTATGCTCGAGCATATGGTGGACACCGTGCTTTACTTCGAAGGCGATGCTGGACACCCCTATCGGATTCTGCGCGCAGTCAAGAACCGTTTCGGTTCGACCAATGAAATCGGCGTTTTCGAGATGAAGGACATCGGCTTGAGTGAAGTGCCGAACCCTTCAGAGCTGTTTCTGGCCGAGCGACCTGAGGATGCTGCAGGAAGCGTTGTCGTGCCGTCGGTTGAAGGCACCCGTCCGATCCTGGTAGAAATCCAGGCGTTGGTTTCCGGGACAGCCCAAGGTAATCCGCGTCGTACCGCCATGGGCATTGATTCCAACCGGGTTTCACTGCTGGTCGCCGTACTGGAGAAGAAGGTCGGCTACTCACTGCTGGCTCAAGATATCTTTGTCAATGTTGCCGGAGGTGTGCGTCTCTCCGAGCCGGCCGTGGATCTCGGTATGGTTGCCGCGCTGGCTTCCAGTCATCTTAATCGACCGGTTGATGCACGAACTGTACTCTTCGGTGAAGTCGGCCTGACAGGTGAAGTCCGTGCCGTATCCCGTCCGGAAATGCGGGTTAATGAGGCGGCTCGACTTGGTTTCAATTGCTGTCTGCTGCCGACAGGCAATCTGAAAAATCTTGATCAGCCTGAAGGTATGAAGTTGATCGGGGTGCGCAGCGCTGCCGAGGCGTTGGAATATCTGTTTAGTTAACGTGGCACGCTACGCACATCTAAAGCGAGGAACGAGCGATGGATCTGACCCATTTCGATGATGAGGGCAAGGCGATCATGGTGGATGTCGGCGACAAGGAAAGCACCCGCAGGGTTGCCGTGGCACGTGCCGATATGAAGATGCAGCCGGAAACTCTTGCACGCATTCTTGATAACCGGGTGAAAAAAGGCGATGTCTTTGCTGTGGCTCGTCTGGCCGGGATCATGGCGGCCAAGAAGACCTCGGATCTGATTCCCCTTTGCCACCCCTTACTGCTTAACAGTATTACCGTGGAATTTTCGCCCGATTCTGATAACGCCAGCGTGGAAATCGAGGCGACTGTTAAGGTCAACGGTCAGACCGGGGTGGAGATGGAGGCCTTGACGGCAGTCTCGGTTGCTGCCCTGACCATCTATGACATGTGCAAGGCTGTGGATAAAACCATGTTGTTCGGCAATGTTCGTCTGGTGGAAAAATCGGGCGGACGTAGCGGGCACTTCATTGCCCCCGAGGAGTTGGCGAAGTGAACCAGATGCGCACATTTGTTATTCGTCGGACCTTTGTCGTGCCGATGGGGCTGTTGATGGTTTTGACGATCGCTCTGCTTGCGGTCGTGATTTTTCAGGGTCAGCCGCTTGCCAAGGTGATCATCCTGGCGATTTCTCTCCTGCCGCTTGCCGTGCTCTTTGTCGAAAGTGCTTTTCGCCGAGTGGTTATCGATCAGGATGGAGTTACGGCATTTCGCCCCTTCCGTCAACGGCATGTGAGTTTTGCCGATGTGACCGGTTTGGAATCAGTCCGGGTGCGTAACCGGGTCTTCCTGACGCTGGAGGCCGGTCCAGATGATTTTCTAATTATTTCAAACTCTTATGGTGATTTTCCCGTTTTGCTGGAATGCCTGATCACAGCAGTTCCCGAAGGAACAGTCACTGAAGAGACACAACAATTGGCAAAGCAGCTCCCTCGCCGGCAAGCGGACACCTTTACAGTGTGGTTTGCTCTGCTCGCCATGATCTATGTATTGATAGCCCAGTTCAGAACTTGATCAGACTGTTACACATCTTGATCTGACTGTTACACATGGATTCACGTTTAAAGACTCAGGATTCAGGTTTAAGTTGACTTGTCGGTAAATTTTATTTAACTTATGCCAGTTCAAGTCTGAGGAGTTTTATATGAAAAAAGCCAAGTTGGAGGAGTTTCGTCAACTTCTTCAGGGACAGATGGATCAGTTGCTGCTCGACGCCGATAAAACGGTGTCCGAAATGACTGATGAAAAGACCAATTTCCCTGACCCGACAGACCGTGCTTCACTGGAGTCTGATCGCAATTTTGAGTTGCGTATTCGTGATCGTGAGCGCAAGTTGATTTCCAAAATCCGCGAGGGTCTTGATCGCATTGAAGCCGGTAAGTTCGGTGAGTGCGAAGATTGTGGTGATATCATCGGTGAAGCGCGCTTGAAGGCACGGCCGGTAACCACCTTGTGTATCGAGTGCAAGACCGAACAGGAGCGTCAGGAAAAAATCGGTTAATCTGATTCGGTTTTCACCGGCGGCCAGAAGGAGAGTGCCTCGTACGCGCGAGTGACTCAGTGCCGTTCGGGGCTGTAGCTCAGCTGGGAGAGCGACGCGTTCGCAACGCGTAGGCCGGCGGTTCGAACCCGCTCAGCTCCACCATAAAATCAAGAGGCTGACCAGGAATGGTCAGCCTCTTTGGTATGAAGTTCTCTTTAGGTTCCGTTCTCATTCTGAGGGCCAAGGTCATCAACCTGTCGAAAGCAGACTCCTGTTTCTTCTGTTACAACTCCTAATGGATATACTGAAAGTTGTTTATCTTTGCAGCAATGCCGAATTTCCAGTCGCGCTGCTCTACACGAACAACTTCTCCCTGGCAGTCCAGCTTAATCGGTTTTCCTGGCAGGGTGTAAGCGAGATCCAGTGAAAAGTTCAAAGCCCCTCCTTCCTCAAGAGGTTGATCAGTCAGGAAATAAATGCCGGCCCAACTGATGTTGTGCGTGACGGCTTTTTCTCCTCCTATGTAAACTGGAACTTCAAGCTGAATGCGCTGAGAAGCTCTTTTTTCATCTTGATTCATAGTCTCAACCTTATTGGTGAGTTATAAGAAATAAAAAACAAGAGTCAGAAACAACCATTTGTCAGGTTTGATTGTCAGGCAGGCTGCTAGCCATAATCACCACCCGGAGGGGTAAATTCGAGAAAATCAAAAAAATACAACCTATTCATTCGCAATAATGATGCCATAATATTTCCTCTGCAATTACAGTAGTTTGAGCATGAACGCAGGAAAGTGTAAAGAATATCAACACCTGCAATATCGTCCGAGAAGTTGTTCTTGCCAATTCCAGCCAATTGAGCCTGTTCATTAAATGGGCCGAGAGACTGACAAGGCAAGTGTGCCTACTGACATGGTCCTGTTTTTTAAACAAAAAAAGCCCCACAGTCAGGAGGGTGAACTGTGGGGCGATGGGTTGTGGGTTTTTCTGTGGAGGTAGAACATGAAGAAGTATGTTCTGTTGTTGATATATTACTATGTTGGTCAGGATTGTCAAGATAAAATGTGTGTTAAATGTGTAAATTGTTTGATCGCATAAGTATCTGATCGCACAAGAAAAGCCGAACACGTTCAATGCCGGCTTTTCTTGTTGAGACAATATTGGTGAATCCTGATTTCAGCTTTTCTGCAATTGATCGGCCACAAATTTGACCTCGGCGCGAATCTCCTCCGGCAGATCCCTCTGCTGTATCAACCGCTCTATCTGCTCAGCCGCTTCCTTGCGCCAGCCCTTGGCCAGGTAGACCTGGGCGATGCGCAACAGCCAGCGAGGGTTGTCGCGCTCCTGGCGCATGGCTCCTTTAAACGATTCGAGAGCCTGGTTGAGATTCTTCTGCCGACGCAGCCAGAACTCTGCCAGTATCGGGTGAGCCCCGCCACCGCAGCCTCCCGTCGGCATGCGCGTCAGCAAGGCTTCCGCTTCATCAAAACGCTCCTTCTGTTCCAGAAGTTGGGCGCAGAGGGTGATCAG
>PVMS01116463.1_pt1 | contig 12334 bp, 10 predicted proteins | sample 1853461 | NCBI WGS metagenome assembly PVMS01 (sample SAMN08582032, study PRJNA380276) | Marine sediment metagenome, whole genome shotgun sequencing project. | isolation source: ocean sediment barecode stripped | collected 2017
CGCATGCTGCGTTTGTTGAGGCGGGGGCTGGAGACGGGCTTTCGAGTACCGCGCCAGTTCTCGACCCTACCTGAGAGGGGCCGGGGAACAACCGAAGGTATGGCTGAGATAAAGTGGCACCGCCGGGAAACCAGGCGGCAACCCGAGAAAACAAACTTCAGCCTGTAGCCATGGGAGGCCCTGGTCTACTCGACTAACCTTGAATCGGAGTGCTTTGAGAAAACATACAATATGTGGGAATCGTCCCTGAATTGACACCGAGCAACATCTCACTTATACTCAACCCTATCAAAAGCGAATTACCCGTCCTTTTATTTGTCAACCCGACCTTTCTTTAGTCCAACATGGAAACCCTTGCCCTTAGGGCAAGGTCAGAGGTCACAGGCTTTGCCATGTGACCGACTATTTGTTACATCCAGATCTGAGTTGTCCGTACGACATCAGGAAAGGAGTAACAAATGAGCCGATTTCGAAAATTATCACAAACGATCTGGTATTGCCAATATCATATAATTTGGACACCGAAATACAGATACCGAATCATGGCAGGGCAAATAGCTGATGAGGTTAATAACTGTATCCGGGCATTTTCTGAGCAACAACAATGTGAGGTTATAGAATTAAACGTTCGCATAGATCACGTACACCTTCTGGCAATGGTTCCTCCTAAAATATCGATTTCGAATTATGTTGGAACGATTAAATCTGATCGGGTTATATTCCCCGCCGCTTGCGGCGTTTAAAACGCAAACTTCCTTTGACAGATACCCCGTCCGCTTGCGGCGGGGTGATTCATGGTCGCACAGCGATAAGGATTCTGAACAAGTTTCGGCACCTAAAACAAAAGCCCTATTGGGGCAATCATTTCTGGTCCAGAGGGTACTGTGTTGACACAGTGGGCTTGGATTCAGAAATGATCCGAAAGTATGTAAAATACCAAGAAGCCAAAGAACGAAGAGAAGAAGAAAAACAGGGAAAATTATTTTAATCACAGTACGGGGCAACTCAACCTTGCCTCCTAAGAAGGCAAGGCAAACTATCCCCTTTCAGGGGTTAAATCAAACCCGGCCCCTCTGGGGTCGGATTTTTACCATCTGGGGGGCATCCACCAATGAAATGCCCAAAATGCCAATCTGAGAATCCGGAAGACTCTAAGTTCTGTCTTGAGTGCGGCAAAAAGATGGAGATTGAATGCCCCAATTGTGGCAAGCCTTTACCTATTAAGGCGAGATCAGGATGGACGATTGTTCTCATGGATAGAGCCAGTCGATTCATTTGGGAAATGAGCTGCGGCAAAAAAGACAGGTCCCTTTTCAAAAGAGCCATCAAGACCGTGGCGGAACTTGTCGACCAAACCGAAGACATAACCCTTCTGACAGATGGCGAACGACGATATGGGAACATTTTATTTGAAATATGCCATGAACTTTTGCGAACCGGCAAGCCTGGTCGACCTCGAAAAACATTGCAAAAGGGAGTCACTGTCAGGGTGAAAAACAAAGGCTCTCAAGCACATAAGAAAGGACCGAAGAGGCCAAAGTATCAGACAACATACCCACAACACCCTGAAACATCAAACAATATTTCAGATGAGGAAACACATGCCAATCACGTTGAAGCCAATAATAGTGCAATGCGCCGGAAATGTTCCCCATACAGAAGAAAAACAAACACATATGCCAAGTCTGAAACGGGCCTTCAACGTGTTTTGAACCTCTATTGGGTAATCCATAATTTTGTAAGAGTTCACTTTACCACCAAAGAGGTACCCGCTGTGAATTTAGGGGTGATAGAAAGCGGTTTTACCGTCGAAAAACTTTTCATCACGCAATTGATATAACCTGTTTAATTTAAAATGGTTTTAATGCCTATTCAACTGAACCAGTGCCCGTGAGTGGGCGGGGAACATAAGATCGAGTTACTTTATGGTGGGTAAAACCCCGAGGACTAAACTGATCTGTTGATTTTCGGCACGTACCCCCGATTGTGTCATATACGTTACAAGGTATATTGAACGAATGGTAAAAAGGCCTATTTCCGCTTAGATTCGGATTTATGGATCATCCGAAAGTCCTCCCGCCCATTCTCTAAATTATTTGACTATGGGGAGGATCAAACGATGTTCGAACCGATTGTGAATCGTGTAGCCGGCCTCGATGTCCATAAAATGGTCATCATGGCCACTATACTTATAACACAGGAAGATGGGGAGACGCGAAAAGAAACGAGACAATTCGGTACATTCCGGAAACATCGTTGTCAGCTGGCCCGATGGCTGACCCGTTGGGGTATTGAACTGGTGGTGATGGAGAGCACTGGAATTTTCTGGAAAAGTATTTTTGAAACCCTTGAGATGGCGGGCATAAAAACCTATGTGGTGAACGCTCGATTTGTGAAGAATGTGTCCGGCCGCAAAACCGACGTTATGGACAGCGAGTGGTTAGCGACGCTTGGACGAGCCGGCCTACTAAAGCCGAGTTTTATCCCGCCGAAGGATCTGCGTGAATTGCGGCTGGTTGGCCGCCACAGGATGAAAGTGCATGGCATGCTGGCCGGCGAAAAAAACAGGTTGCATAAGATTCTTGATGATGCAGGCATTCGGTTGGGCGGTGTTGTGAGCGATATCAATGGTGTTTCTGCTAGAGAAATGATTGCGGGTCTGATCGAAAACAAACCCGTCGAAGAACTGGTACAGTGTGCTCGTGGCCGTTTGAAGTCCAAAGCGAAAGGAAACCAACGTATTTTCCCATTTACCAAAGCTATTGTCCGGCACTATCTCATGCGATTGCCCTCTGCTCGGAGCTCATTTTCATTGACATATTCCGCAACGGTGGATAAATTTGAAAGACTCCATTCAAAAGCTGTCGTTCGCTTAACAGCGAATTCCGCAGAGTTCAAAAGAAACGTGAAAGTCCGCAAACAAAAGCCAAAGGCAGGTACAAGGCAAACTATCGGCTTTAAAAATGGACCACGATGTTTATGATCTCTCAGAAGCGATGGCTCTGACAGACATGAAATTGAAAAGCAACATACCCTTCAGCGTATACACATAGACGGGCCAGTTATGTAAGTTATTTCAATCAGTTAAATCGATTTGTGGGCTAAGCTTTAATGAACTCACGATAGGTAGTGAGGCTCCTCCCGCATAGCGGGAGGCCTCAGGTAGCCCCCTAAAAGGGGGCAGAAAAGAAGAAGCTAGCCCTTTTTAAACGAACACCGGAGCAAAAGGTTTGACATTGAATCTCAGACGACCCATCAAGCCCAGAATGAGGGTTTTTCATGTTCGGAGTCAATAACAAACTCTGTAGGCGACATTTAATGTCCTCACAATACTCCACCTTCACAGAGGAACAGTATTTCAAAACAACAGAACCACCCGTTCGATTTAAGTAAAAACGCTCGCCGGACCGGTAGAGCCTTTCCGGGTCCACCACCAGAGGTGGTGGGTTTAAGGAAAACTAATAATGGAGAAACCGATAATTGTTGTTACAGGCTTGCCTTCGATCCGGGACATCTATGATGATGCAGATGCTCGAAGCCGGTGGTTTGGATTTGGTTGTTGATCAAAAGAGAATACCCGACGAAGATAATCCAAGGGGTTATTTAGAGTATGAAAAAGTTAAAAATCTTAGAAATGATATATCGTGGCTTATAAATATTAAGGGCAAAGTGATAAAAATCATTTCTTTGTTGCTCTATCATCTGCCTCCCATCCATGGATATAAAACTATTTTTATGCAGCGAAACATACAGGAAGTTCTTGCTTCCCAAAGGAAGATGCTTGAAAGATCAGGAAAAGATGCTCAAATGGTCGAAGACAGCATAATGTCCGTGAAGTTTGAGGCCCACATTAAGAAGGTTTCTCTCTGGATTCAGAAACAACCAAATATTGACTCCCTATATGTCAGCTATAACGAAATAATTCAGGAACCATTGTCGAAAAGCTTGGAGGTCAGCAAGTTCTTAGACAAAAACTTAGACGTGCATGCTATGGCCCAGTCTGTTGACGGTTCTTTGTACATAAACAAACAGCAGAATTTGAAAAGATGATTTCAAATCCCCTCTTAAGATCGTTTAGGAATAGAGTCTTTGTTCATAAAGGCTGGGTGCTGACAATCAGCCTGTTGTTGGGGGGATCAAAGATACTCTCAAAAGCTCATACTGCCCCGCATTGGCGATGAGTCGGAGTGGAAATTCATGGGATGCTTAATATTGGTTGCCGCACTAACTTTTCTCATACTTTCCGGCACAGGAGACGCAGCCCACGCCTATATCGGTCCGGGCGCAGGGTTCGCTTTTATTTCTTCGTTTTTCATCCTATTTGCCACCGGGATTCTTGCTTTTTTAACGATTCTCACATGGCCCTTGAGAGCGGCCTTTATATTTGTGAAGCGAAGAAAGATCCGAGGCCGGAGCAGGGTCAAAAGAGTCGTTGTCCTGGGTCTTGATGGGTTGGATCCGTTGTTAGCCGAGCGCTTCATGGATGCAGGAAGCCTTCCCCATTTTCAATCCCTCAGGGAAAAGGGGAGCTACAGCCATCTTAAGACAACCACCCCCTCCATGTCACCTGTTGCATGGTCCACTTTTTCTACTGGCGTAAACCCTGGAAAACACCGCATATTTGATTTTTTTACAAGGAATCCCAAGAACTACATGCCGGTGCTTTCTTCGGCTCATATCTCCACAACAAAAAAATATCTGAAAATCGGCCCGTTCAAATTCCCGCGCAAAGGCGCACAAGCGAAGTTTTTGCGCAAGAGTGTTTCTTTCTGGAAGATTTTAGGGCAAAATGGCATATTCAGCACCGTGATCAGGGTGCCCATTACCTTTCCCCCTGAAAAGTTTTATGGCGCTGGTCTTTCAGCCATGTGTACACCGGATTTGTTGGGGACCCAGGGGACATTCACACTGTTCACAGCCGAGAATCCTGATTCCCTTGGCCGGACCACTGGGGGAATAAAGATTCCCATACAGCTCAAAGATGGAAAATTTGTAAGCGAGATCCAGGGGCCGTCTGATGGCAGGAACGGGTCTGTAAGGAGACTTACCATTCCGATAGAAGGTCATATTGACAAAGATCGAACAAGAGTGACCCTGAGGATCGGGAAGAAATCCCTTGAATTAAAGACAGGCCATTACTCCCCCTGGGTTACCCTGGAATTTAAGGCGGGAATAGGAAAGCGGATCCGAGGCATAGTCAGATTTCTGATTACATCCACGCACCCCCATTTAAGTATATATATGACCCCCATAAACATAGATCCGGACAAACCCGCATTACCCGTATCTCATCCCCTCTACTACTCGGTCATATTATCAAAACTGAAAGGCTCCTTCGCAACCCTTGGTCTCGCTGAAGACACATGGGCGCTTAACGAGCGTATCATTGATGAAGGTGCTTTTTTGAAGCAGGCCTATGACATATTTGAGGAAAGAAAAGAGCAGTTTTTTGATGCATTGAAAAAAAAACAGGGATGGGCTGGTTGTGTGTGTTTTTGATACCACTGATCGTATTCAGCATATGTTTTTCCGATATTTAACTCCCGACCACCCTGCCAATAAGGACAAGGATATAGACGAATATAAAGATACTATCCATCAGCTTTACAAGAAAATGGATATCCTGATAGGTGAAACCCGGGAGCGCCTTAACAAGGATGACCTCTTGATTGTTATCTCAGACCATGGTTTCAAGCCTTTCAAATGGGGTATAAACCTGAACTCCTGGCTGTGGAAGGAAGGATACCTCGTCTTTAAAGAGGATGCAACCATCGGCGCAGAGTGGTTTGGCGACGTAGACTGGACACGGACGCGGGCCTTTGCCTTTGGTCTTGTGGGTATTTTTCTCAATATTAAGGGCCGTGAGCGTCATGGGATTGTGCGCCGAGGTGAAGAAAGGGTGGCTCTGCAATACGAAATCAAGGAGAAACTTGAAGCCCTTTGGGACGAAACTAACAGCTTGAAACCCATAAGGACGGCTATCCTATCTCAGGATGTCCTGAAGGGCCCCTATACTGGTGAAGCCCCAGATATTTTCATTGGATATGAAGAGGGTTATCGGGTATCATGGAACTCGGCGGTGGGCAAGATTACTGAGGAGGTTATTGAAGAAAACACTCGAAGCTGGAGTGGTGATCACAGCATTGACCCTGATCTTGTTCCCGGAATATTTTTCTCCAACTGGAGGCTTGAGGACCATGCCCCATTTATCGGAGATATGGCACCTACTGTCTTAAATTTGTTTGGATTAGAGCCGAGAGGGTTCCATGATGGGAGGGTTCTCAATATTTTTAATCCCAACTGAAAAGGCGTTTTGAGGTACATATTATGAAAAGAAGAGAATTCTTGAAAAATTCCGCTATTTTAACATTGGGCTGCGGCGTGCTCCCCGCTGGCTTTTTGTCAAATGCCTTTGCCATGCCCAAAAAAAAGGTCATTGTCCTCGGCATTGATGGCATGGATACACATCTCTCACGGGAGTACATGCGCCAGGGGCTTCTGCCCAATTTCACCAAGCTTGCCAATAAGGGATGTATGCGATCCGTGGGCACCAGTATCCCACCGCAAAGCCCTGTTGCCTGGTCTAACTTTACGGTTGGCGCTTCTCCTTCCGTACACGGCATCTATGACTTCATCCACCGGGACCCAAAAACCATGATCCCCTATCTCTCTACCTCTAAGGTTTCACCACCGGGTGAGACATTTGACATAGGTAAATGGAGAATTCCGCTTTCCCAAGGAAAGACCGAAAACCTGAGAAAAGGGAAGCCTTTCTGGGAATATCTTGCCCATAGAGATATCCCTACCACTATTTTCAAAATGCCTGCCAACTTCCCCTGCGAGAGTGATAAGGTGGACATGGTTTCGGGAATGGGAACACCTGATCTGCGCGGAGGATATGGAAATTTTACGCTCTTTACAACTGCGCCACAAATGTTCAAAAAGGATATGACCGGTGGGAAGGTCATCCCTCTAACTTTTCAGGATCAGAAGACAGAAGCTTATATGCCTGGCCCTGTGAATACGCTTGAGAAAGGCAACCCTGCAACAGAGATCCCCATAAATATCTGGCGTGACCACCATAATCCCCTTGTACGCATAGTGATTCAGGATAAGGAGTTTTTGCTCCAACAAGGTGAGTGGACAGGCTGGTTTGAATTATCTTTTCCCATGCTGGGAAGCCTCTATGATGTGAAGGGCATATGCAAGTTCTACGTGAAGACGGTTCACCCCGAATTCACCATGTATGTCTCCCCTATTAATATTGATCCCGCCGATCCGGCCCTTCCGGTGATTACATCACAAAGGTATGGGAATGAATTGGTTAGAAACGTGGGCTTCTTCTATACCCAAGGGTTTCCTGAAGACACCAAGGCCCTTTCCGATGGAGTCTTCGACGACTCGGAATATTTAGAGCTTGGTTATCAGATTATTCGTGAAAGAGAAAGGCTTTTAGACTACGAACTCAAGCGATTCAGCCGGGAAGATACAGGGATGCTCTTTTTCTATTTTTCCAGCCTCGACCAGGACACCCATATGTTCTGGCGTACCATCGATCCTCATAATCCCCTGTATGATGAAGCATTACACCGAAAATATGGTGACACACTCAAGAAACTCTATGTTGAAATGGATAAGACCTTGGGCAAAGTACTGGCGCAAAATGATATCAATGACCCAAATCTAACCCTTATGGTCATGTCTGACCACGGTTTTGCACCCTTTCGTAGACAGGTCAACATCAACACCTGGCTGTTTGAAAATGGCTATCTCGCCCTCTCCAATTCAAGAGATATTGAGAACAGGGGATACTTTGAGAATGTCAACTGGTCGAGAACAGGGGCTTATGGCGTGGGTATAAACTCGGTTTACCTCAACATGAGCGGTCGTGAAAAAGACGGGATTGTATCGACAAGCCAGCGAAAACAATTACTTGAAGGACTAAGTCAGGATCTTTTGAGTCTTGTTGATCCTGCCAAAGGGAAAAAGGCCATATCGAGGATCCGGATCGTACCAGGGAAAGAGCACGAACGCCATCCCTACGCCCCGGATCTGATTGTTGGATGGAATCTCGGATACAGGACGTCATGGGAAAGCATCCTCGGAGGGTTCTCCCGTGAGATATGCGCTGATAACTTGGATAAATGGAGTGGAGACCACTGTATTGATCCCAAACTGGTTCCGGCGGTTTTGTTTGCAAACAAGCAGGTGACCAAGAGAAATCCTAACCTTTGCGATATAACAGCTACTATTTTGGAAGAATTCAAAATAACGCCAAATCATGAAGTGGAGGGGAAAACTCTTTATAAGACTTGATAAAGGCGCAAAAGTCACAAAAAGTGAAATTAAAATGTAGTAGTATCCGTAAGTCATAGTTAAGGAAAACTTGAAATCGGACTTTTTACACGACCATCAGGACTTAGAGCAAATAAGTGAGGTAAAGATGCCGAAGATTAAAATTGACTAAGAACTTTATGAAGGAGTTAAAAAGGTCTCAGAAAATGCGGGCTATTCGTCAACAGAAGAATTTGTAACACACCTTTTGGAGAAGGTGGTGAATCCCCCTGACGCAGAGGATAATGATCAAGACCTCGTCAATCGGTTGCAGGGTTTGGGGTATATTTCTTAACATATGGAATCTGCCGTTATTCTTATAAATCGACTCTTTGATTTCCTTTGGATACCCCTTTCCAAATCCCCACCTTACCTTGATATTCTTATCATTAGTGCAATTAGCGCCATATTATTCCTCACTATCTTCAAGAAAACATCAAACCAGGTGATGATAAAGAGTTATAAGAATAAGATCATTGGGCATATTCTTCAGATCAAACTCTATAAAGATCATCCTTCACTCACTATTAGGAGTATTTTAAGCATATTTGGTTATAACTTCATATATTTGAGGTATGCCTTGGTGCCCTTGGTATTCATTATTGTTCCGGTACTGGTCATATCCGTGCAGTTGAACAATCGCTATGGATATTTCCCGCTCCAAATAAACAAGTCTTTCATTATTCGCGCTGAGTTGGATAAGACGGCCGTATCCGATGTGAGAGACAGCTTTCAAAAAGTTGGATGTGTTGTGTCCAAAGGCATGGTGCTTGAAACGCCGCCAATGGGAATAGTCAACGAAGCAACCATACTCTGGCGTGCGAAGATCACCGATGCTAAAAGCCCGGAACACGCTTGCACGGTAACAATGGTTGGGAAGACCAGGTCGGTTAAGAAAAAAGTTTTAAGTGGTATGACTAAAGAAGGGTTCTCTCCCAAAAAAACAAAATGGCATCTGGATAATCTGTTCGTTAACAATGCTGAAGGATTTATCACGGAAACCTCCCCCTTTGAAGCAGTCAGCGTTACATATCAACATTCCGCATATCCTTTTCTCCTATGGAACACTGGCCCAATCACCCTGTATTTTCTTTGGACTCTTATCTTCGGCCTTCTGTTTAAGCCTATTATCAAGGTGAGTATCTGAGATGATGGATGGGATCTCGTCGTACGTACAATCAAGATTATTCCCCATGTAAGGGTGTGTATCAAAAAGTATTTCTGCGAATCGAATGGCGGGGGGTTGATTTCTTGATTTACATGGTATAGTAAAACCAGTGAGTTACTGAGCTTACCCATGGAGACAGGATAAACGAACTATAGACGCAAACTTTATTTCAAAGACCTGCAGGGTTTTTGAAAGACAATGCCTACTATTTATTACTACCATGTCCACAGCAGAACGTAAAAACAAAGAAGTTGTAATCATTGGCGGTGGACCGGCTGGACTAACAGCAGCCTACAAACTTTGTAAGGCCGGCGTTAAGCCCGTTGTCCTCGAAAAGGATAATATTGTTGGCGGCATTTCGAGGACAGTAAATTACAAAGGCTACTATTTTGATATAGGGGGACACCGCTTTTTTACCAAAGTCAAGGCTGTTGAAGACATGTGGCATGAAATCCTTACCGTAGATCTTTTTCGATGCAAACGCCTTTCGAGGATCTATTATAGGCAAAAATTTTTCAGCTATCCTCTCCGTCCTTTTAATGCCTTGTTTGGCCTGGGTCTGTGGACCAGCCTTCTCGTCTTTCTGAGCTACCTTAGGGCAAAAATTTTTCCTGACAAACCAGAAGAAACCCTTGAACAATGGGTGTCCAACCGGTTCGGAAAGCGCCTTTACGAAATATTTTTCAAGACCTACACGGAAAAGGTTTGGGGTATCTCAGCCGATAGTATCTCAGCCGACTGGGCCGCTCAGCGAATAAAGGGACTGTCCCTTTCGACCGTAATCATGAATGCGTTCTTTCAAAAAAATGCCAAGGACAAAGACGGTGTAATAACGACGCTCATTAACTCTTTTAACTATCCCAAGCGGGGACCGGGAATGATGTGGGAGGCAGTTGCGGCTGTTGTCCAAAGAGAAGAGGGTCAAATTCATTTAGGTACAGAGGTAGAAAGAATTTTTTGGAAAAAAAATAAAGTGGAAAATTTAGAAATAAAGGTCGACGGAAAAACAAAATTGGCCCATGGAAGCAATTTTATTAGCAGTATGCCTATTCGGGAACTGCTTCTAAAGTTTGAGCCGGTTGTCCCTGGGGAAGTATTGAAGGCAGCAATGAATCTTAAATACAGAGATTTCATTACTGTGGCCCTCATTGTCAATAGGCCCGATATGTTTGCTGATAACTGGATCTATATCCATGATTCCAATGTGAAAGTGGGGAGGATCCAGAATTTTAAAAACTGGAGTTCTTATATGGTCCCAGATCTGGAAAAGACATGCGTGGGACTTGAGTATTTTTGCTTCGAAGGAGATGAATTGTGGAACATGCCGGACGAGGGGTTAATCGAGCTTGGCAGAAAAGAATTGGAAATTTTGGGCTTGGCTGAGGCATCTGATGTGCAGGACGGGGCTGTTGTGAAAATGCCCAAGGCCTACCCGGTTTATGATACTACATACCGTGAATCGCTTCATACGATACGGGAATTCCTGGCTCAAATTGATAATCTGCAAGTCGTTGGGCGAAATGGTATGCATAAATACAATAACCAGGATCACTCCATGTTAACTGCTATGATGGCTGTAGAGAACATTCTTGGTGCAAATCATGACCTGTGGCAAGTGAACGAAGAAAAGGGATATCTTGAGGAGTCAGTGCGAAAACCACGCGAGATGGCAACTTTGGAAAAAGCCTTTGCATCTGCATTTGCCCGAATGGATAAATTGGCCCTTGCTACGGCATTGGGATCAGTATCTGGGCTGCTCATTTTTCTTAGCACCATTTTTCTTGTTTTAAAAGGTGGCGACGTGCCTGAGTTCAATCTCCAGCTTCTCGGTCAGTATTTCTTTGGATATACTGTAACTGTGAAAGGCGCGTTTATCGGCATGGCTTACAGCTTTTCGTGGGGGTTCTTGTTTGGTTGGCTCTTTGCGTATCTTAGAAATTTTTTTCTTGCTTTCCTGATTTACCGGGTAAGAAGAAAATTCGAACGTTTATCATTGAGAGATTTCCTTGATCACTTCTGAGTTTTTTGAAGAGCATTGAAGGAGTTACGAAATGTCAGACAAAACACCCTTAATAGCAGAAGAGAAGCTCTTCCGCGGCGTACTTAGTCTCAATGTCAAAATTCTTGGACTATCTTTTGGTATCCTGTTTGGCCTCGCTATCTTTATTGCGACCAATTGGCTTATCATAAAGGGTGGTCATTTGACTCCTACAGGGGAATATGCAGTAGGCCCACATTTGGATCTTCTGAGTCAGTTCTTTATTGGCTATAAAGTGTCTTTTCTGGGAAGTTTTATCGGATTCGGATATGGCTTTGCTCTGGGCACATTAAGTGGCTCATTAATTGGTTGGATTTATAATAAATGTGCTGATTTTAGGCATATCCGAAGCTGAACTAATCCCATAAATCATGAGGATGTTTCTAAAGTTCAGAAGTTGTTCTCAACAAGGATATCGCAGAACTTTAACAGTCCATTCAAATATAACCTAAAAGCTGCAAGCGTGAATACAACGCAGCGCGGAGGTAGCTGAACGCTGAATCCGAGGGTTGGGCCTCAAAGTCAAAGGTATCTATGGTCTTGACCCGTCTTTCGTAATTCGATAGGTCGCAGGGCTAATTTTTGCATATTTTGAGCGTAACTTATTGAAAATACATATCCCACCTGCCCGAAATCGCCTGCAGTGCCGACCTTCTAGCTTGAGTTTATTACGACTTAGTCCACAATGTGGTGTAACCTTTTGAAATAAAGGTATTAACGGGTCAGGTTATGTGTATACACTGAAAGGTATGTTGCTTTTCAATTTCATGTCCGTCACACCCATCCCTTCTGCC
>PVMS01052139.1_pt1 | contig 12333 bp, 12 predicted proteins | sample 1853461 | NCBI WGS metagenome assembly PVMS01 (sample SAMN08582032, study PRJNA380276) | Marine sediment metagenome, whole genome shotgun sequencing project. | isolation source: ocean sediment barecode stripped | collected 2017
CTTGATCTGGCGCCACGTCAGGTAGTGAATGTTTACATTCCAATGGAGAACAACTGGAGCCTGCCAGCGCCTGTAGTAGCTGCCGCACCGCCGCCTCCGCCTCCAGCTCCGGCCCCAGCGCCTGAGCCTGAGCCAGAAGCTCTGCCGACTACGGCAACCCAGATCCCGCTGTTTGCCCTGTTGGGTGGACTGTTGATTCTGCTGGGTGGTGCTGTCAGCTTCGCGCGGACACGCCTCTGATCGAAGCGATAGCAGGTGCTTGATGCACCGTTATAGCTGATCTATGACAAAGAGCGCCTGGTGCGCTCTTTGTTTTTTGGAGGACTGAGTCAGGCGGTCATTCCAAGGACTTCAATCAGTTGATTTCTTGGTTTGAGCAGGTCGAGCAAGGTATAGCGTTCAAGCGTATCAAGATAGGCAGCCAGCGCCTGGTTGAGCGCTGTTTTCAGTTCACACATCGGCTTGATGACACAGGTGCCTCCATCACAGAAGCACTCGACCAGGTTGAGGTCGTCCTCCATGTCACGGACGACGTCGGCGAGATTAATTTCCCCAGGTGGCCGCGACAGGGCGATGCCTCCTCCCGGGCCGCGACGTGCATCGAGATAACCCATTCGCGTCAACAGGCTGACCACCTTCATCAGGTGGTTACGTGAAATTCCGTAGGCATCTGATATTTCCCGGATCGTCACCCGCTTATCGTCCTTGAGACCGAGATAAATCAACACGCGAAGCGAATAGTCGGTGAACCTTGTAAGTTTCATTTTCTTGTATTGATGCGCAGATTTTCATCTAATCTAACAACTGGGCGTGCACAGACTATTGATTCATATCAAGGATTCTTGATCCAGATCATAAAAGATGCCACATATTGCACCTATTCTTCGGCCCGCTACGCAGACAATTTCTTAATGAAATTTTGATCGGGGATTAACGAACCTTGCAGAAGCTTTTTGTAATCCTTTTAATTGCACTGGCCCCACTCGGCGTCCAGGGGGGCGTTGATCAGACAGAGGTCGACCTGCTACAGGAAGAAATCGAGCTCGATCCACTGGTTGTCGTGGCCAGCAGAATACCCCGGCCACTATCCCAAATCGCCGCCCAGGTGACCGTGATCAACGGCAGTGACCTGCGCGCGGGAATGGTCGAAGACCTGGACGGACTGCTAATGTACGAACCGGGCCTGGAAATTGAAACTGCGGGAACGCGATTTGGCGCTACCGGAATCAATATCCGGGGTGTCAGTGGCAACCGCGTGGCCATTGAAATCGACGGAGTCCCGGCCAGGGATCAGTTTGCGATTGGCGCCTATTCCAACGGTGGACGTGTGCTGGTCGAGCCTGATCGAATTAAGCGTGTAGAAGTGCTCTATGGGCCTGCTTCAGTGATGTACGGATCAAATGCAATGGGTGGGGTGATGGCGATCACCACCTGGGATCCTTCCGACCTGCTGGCCGGTTCTGACGCTCCGGTTTGGTTTGGGCTGCGTGCAGGATACCAGGGCATCAACGACAGTTGGGTGGGGTCGGGCGTTGGGGCCTGGGGCGAAGGTCCGCATGGCCTGCTGGCGGCTGCAACCTTCCGTAGCGGCCATGAACTGGACAACCAGGCGCCTGCAGAAATTCCAGCAGATCCACAAGATTGGAATAGCCAGGATTTCATGTTTCGCTACACCTTCGATACTGCTGGCGGTAACCGCCTGCGCTTTTCAGCGGACCGCGCTGAGCAGCATGTCAAAACCAGAATTAACTCGTTGCTGGGTTATGGCAGGCGGTTCCGCTGGACTACTTCAATGGCTGGTGACGACCGTGATGAAAGCCGGCGCATTTCCCTGGATTACCAGTTCTCCACTACCAACTGGCAGCAGGGCACCATCCGAATTTTCAATCTCAGGCACAAGACCGACCAACGGACCTGGGAAGAGCGCGGCAAGGCGCCAAAACCGGTGGAAATAAATCGGCGATTTCTTTACGGTCAGGATCTGAATGGGGTGAAGTTTTTTATCTTTCGGGAACTTGACTGGGGGCGCAGCCAACACCAGGTCGGCCTGGGCGCGGAATGGATTAGCAGTGACATCAAGGAAATGCGTGACGGCCTCCAGACCAGCCTGCTGGACGGATCCAGCAGTAATATCATCCTGGGGGAGGAAATGCCGGTGCGGGACTTTCCCAACTCGCGCACCAATGAGTATGGGTTCTGGATTCAGGATGAAATAAGCCTGGCGGACGGCCTTTGGGAAGTGATACCCGCTTTGCGCTGGGACCGCTACGACCTCGATCCCAGGCCGGACAGCATTTGGGAGCAGGACAATCCGGATACCGAGGTTGTTTCCGTCAGTGAAAGCCGGGTCACGCCACGTCTGGGCGTGTTGTTTCATCCCGCCGGGAAATGGAGCCTGTACGGCCAATATTCTGAAGGGTTTCGGGCGCCGCCCTTTGAAGACGCCAACATCGGTTTTGATCTCCCGCTGTTCGGGTTCCGGGCTATTCCCAATCCGGACCTCAAGTCAGAGACCTCGCAAGGGGTTGAATTCGGTGTCAGGCGTTTTAGCGGCGAATCACGGATGAGCTTCACGCTGTTTCATACCAACTTTGACGATTTCATTGAATCCCGTGTCTTGATCGGGCGCGACCCCGAGACCGGTGACCTGATTTTCCAGTCACGTAATATCGACAAAGCGAGGATCCGGGGTGTGGATCTGCGATTTGACCAGGATTTGTCCGCCTGGAGTGAAAACCTGGAAGGCTGGATGGTGAACCTGGCGGCATATTGGGCGGAGGGTGAAAACCGGGAATCCGGCGAATCGTTGAACAGCATTGCGCCACCCCAGGCGGTACTGGGACTTTCCTGGTTTTCACCTGGCGGCGACTGGGATTTCGCAATCACCGGCACCTTCACTTCCGCCAAGCACCAGAGTGACATTGACCAGGCAGAAGCTGACCGCTTTGCCACGCCTGGCTGGACCACCTTTGACCTGTCCGCAGGTTGGGGCCCCAGTGACTGGTTGGAAATTCGAGCAGGTATCTTTAACCTGGCGAACAAGACGTACTGGCGGTGGCTGGACGTGGCAAATCTGGAATCTGATGACCCGATGATTCCACTGCTATCGCGGCCGGGCAGGAGCTATTCAATCACTGCGCGGTTCATGTTTTAGCTTGATTGACTCATGTCAATGTACCAGGCACGCCTCAGGCGTAAATTATTGGATGGAATATTGATTCTTTTTTTATACCTCTTTTATCTCCGGAGAGAACTACCATGAGACTTAACCGAATTTTGCTTATGAGCGTATCGCTAGCCGTATCATTAACGGCTTGTGCCAAAGAAGAACCGGCAGCACCAGCCCAGGCTGCCGACAGTGCTGTCGCCGTCCATGCGGCTGAAGCTGCCAGCAAGACCGTTGAAGAGCGAATTGCCAGTGGTGAAAACCTTTATGTCGCGCATTGCGCAGCCTGTCACCAGGCAACAGGCAAAGGCCTGGCAGGAGCCTTTCCTCCACTCGCTGAGTCAAGTTACCTTGCCGAGGGTGGCTCGGCAGCTGCCATCAATGCCGTTCTGAACGGGCTAAGCGGCCCGATTACAGTCAATGGCACGGACTACAATGCCGTGATGCCGAACCTGTCCTATCTGAGCGACAGCGATGCAGCCGACATTATCACCTACGTGATGAACTCCTGGGACAACCCGGGCGGTGAAGTGAGCTCCGGCGAAGTGGCCGCAGCGCGGGGCGGTGAAATGGTCACCGGTCCGTCTGATCACCCGGTCACCACCGCAGGGGAAATGGCCTACCAGGGTGCGCCAAGCCCAATCGAGGGAGCCAGCGGGTATATAGATTCGGAAGGCCCGGGCATGACTCAAGCCGAGTTCGATATCGCTACGCAGGTTTATTTCGAACGCTGCGCCGGCTGCCATGGTGTTCTGCGCAAAGGCGCTACCGGTAAACCGCTGACTCCGGACATCACCCGTGAAAAAGGCTCTGATTACCTGAAAGCGTTAATCACTTACGGTTCGGCAGCGGGCATGCCCAACTGGGGCACCTCCGGCGACCTGACCGACGAGCAGATCGACATCTTGGCGCGCTACCTGCAGCATGAGCCGCCGGAACCACCGGAATTCGGCCTGCCGGAAATGACCGCAAGCTGGAAGGTCATCGTCAAACCTGAAGATCGTCCCACCGCTCCCCAGCACGACCGCAACATCGAGAACTTCTTCTCCGTGACGTTGCGTGATGCGGGCCAGGTAGCCATTATCGACGGCGATACCAAGGAAATCTTTTCCATCGTACCAACGGGCTACGCCGTGCATATCTCCCGGCCATCCGCATCCGGGCGCTACGTGTACACCATTGGCCGCGACGCCAAGATCGACATGATCGACCTGTGGATGAATCCACCGAAAGTAGTGGCTACCATCAAGATTGGTCTGGAGGCGCGCTCGGTTGAGACTTCCAAGTACAAAGGTTATGAAGACAAATACGCAATTGCCGGGGCCTACTGGCCGCCGCAATACGTGATCATGGATGCCGATACCCTGGCGCCGCTGAAGATCGTCTCTACCCGCGGCATGACCGTCGACACCCAGGAGTATCATCCGGAACCACGCGTTGCAGCCATTGTTGCCTCCCATGAACACCCGGAATTCATTGTCAACGTGAAGGAAACCGGCAAGATCCTGTTGGTTAACTACGAAGACCCTGAAAACCTCAGCGTCACCACCATTGGCGCAGCCCGCTTCCTGCATGATGGCGGCTGGGACAGCACCAAGCGCTATTTCCTGACGGCCGCGAACCAGTCGAACAAGATTGCAGTGATCGACTCCAAAGAACGCAAACTTGTAGCCCTGACGGATGTGACCAAGATTCCCCATCCCGGACGTGGCGCCAACCTGGTCGATCCGGAATACGGGCCAGTCTGGGTAACCAGCGCGCTGGGTAACGAAAATGTTACCTTTCTGGGAACTGATCCGGAAGGTCACCCCGACAATGCGTGGAAAGTCGTGCGCACGCTGAAAGGTATGGGCGGTGGCTCACTGTTCGTGAAGTCCCATCCAAATTCCAGCAACCTGTGGGTGGACGCTCCCTTGAATCCTGACGTTGCTTTTTCTCAAAGCGTCGCGGTATACGACGTGAACAACCTCGAAGCCGGCTTCGAAATTCTGCCCATCGCGGAATGGGCCGACCTGGGTGAAGGGGCCAAGCGCGTCGTTCAGCCTGAATACAATATGGCCGGTGATGAAGTCTGGTTCTCCGTCTGGAGCGGCAAGGAACTGGAATCCGCCATCGTGGTGGTGGATGACAAAACCCGTAAGCTCAAGCACGTCATCAAGAGCCCCGAACTGGTAACACCAACCGGTAAGTTCAACACCTATAACACAATGCACGACATTTACTGATCTGATGGGAGCCGGGGAACCGGCTCCCTTCTTTGCGCTTCAACAAAACAGCCTGGTCAAAGGTTGTGAAGGAGCAAAAAATGAACACTAAAGGCAAGCTGGCGGGTATTCCGGCAGGGATTCTCTGTGCCCTGATCACGTCATTTCCCGCACCGGCACAGGCGGCGGATAGCTTCATAGACGTATTCAAGCAGGGCAAAGCCGGGCTGGCGTTTCGCTACCGTTTTGAAAACGTCGACCAGGAACGCTTTGCAAAAGACGCTACCGCCGGGACGTTGAGAACCCGACTGAATTTCAGAACGGTCGACCTTTATGGCATCAGCGCTTTCGCTGAATACGACTTTGTGATGACGGCGGGCTGGAATAACTATAATGCGGGCGCGGGTAACACACCGAACCGCACCCAGTATCCGGTGATTGCCGATCCGACAGGCTCTGATCTGAACCAGGTATATATTCAATGGAAGAACGATAAAGGAACCTTGCTGCGCGGCGGTCGGGAACGGATCATCTATGACAATGCCCGCTTCGTGGGCAACGTGGGTTGGCGTCAGAATGAGCAGACGTACGATGGCGTGTACTTCCAACAAAAAACTGGTGGATGGGATTTCCAGGGCGCATGGGTAGGCCAGGTGAATCGAATTTTCGGGCACGACGTTCCGGCCGGTACACAGGAGCACAATACCTGGTTGATGAATGGCAGCAGGTCCTGGGACGGCATTGGCAAACTGGTTGCCTACTACTATGACATCAATGACAAGGATGCCGCCGCGTTTTCAACGATATCCTACGGTGCGCGCTTTGCTGGCAAGCACAAGTTCGAGAACATCACACTGGGCTACACCGCCGGCTGGTCTGGACGATTTCTTTATCGGTATCAAGGGTAAGGTTGCCGACTGGTCCTGGAATGTGCTCTACCACGACTTCAACGCCGAATCCGGTTCAGCCAGCTACGGCAATGAAATCGATGGGTCGATTGGCCATAAATTCGCTCCTACGTAAACTCTTCTATTCCTGAAGCGGTGGCCATCAACACCACCTCTGCCGGCCGTAGCGCCCAGAGACCACAGGTGACCACGCCGGGCAAGTTATTGAGTTGTTTTTCGATGGTAACCGGATCGATAAGATCCATGTTGTGAACGTCGAGAATGACGTTTCCATTGTCGGTGATGAAATCTTGCCGCAGTTCCGGTTGCCCGCCCATTACGACCAGTTGACGGGCCACGAAACTGCGGGCCATCGGGATCACTTCTACGGGCATTGGAAATTTTCCAAGCACGCCCACCTTCTTGCTTTCATCGGCGATGCAAACGAATTTGCGGCTCGCTGCGGTGATGATTTTCTCGCGTGTGAGTGCGCCACCACCACCCTTGATCAAACGACGGTACGCATCAAATTCGTCCGCACCGTCGATATAAAGGTCCAGGGTTCCGGCCAGGTTCAGGTCCCTTACTTCGAAGCCATGAGATTCCAATAGCCTGGTGGATGCTTCGGATGACGAGACAGCAGCCTCGATACGCATTCCGCTTGCCGCCAGTGCTTCGATGAAACAGTTCACCGTGCTTCCGGTGCCAACGCCCAACACACTGTCGGACCGGACATGGGAGAGCGCTGCCTCCGCTACCTGCTGTTTTTGATGCTGTTGTTGTTCGGGTGTGATCATCGTTTGCTTCACTCCAGTGAAAGAACGAAATCCCAGTGATCTTTCGAGACGGGCATGATGGATAAACGGTTGCCGCGGCGAATCAGGGGAAAGCCCTCCAGGCGATCGGCGTATTCCTTGATCTCGGCCAGGCCGATCAGCCGTTTTGTTTTGCGCCGGTACATTACGTCAACCATCATCCAGCGCGGGTTCTCCGGATCACTCTTGGGATCGTAGTACTTTTCGTCTGGGTCGAATGCGGTGAAATCCGGATAGGCGCCTGATACGATTTCACAAATACCGACAACCCCCGGTATTTTACAACTGGAGTGATAAAAAAAGGCCAGGTCACCTTTTCGCATGTCATCGCGGATGAAATTCCGCGCCTGGTATTTTCTGATGCCGTCCCAGTGATCTTTTTTGCCCGGGGCATTTTTCAGGTCATCGATGCTGAACGCATCGGGTTCACTCTTGATCAACCAATAGTTTATTGCCATAGGTTGGTATTGTCGCGCGTCAGCCCTTGCAGGTAAACCAGCCATTTTCGGTGAGGACACCATGCAGGCGAATATCCCATGGATCACTCGGGATCCGTTCCACACACTGCAACTCGTAGCCGATCCCCATCCGCACTGGCTTGTGAAACTCCTGAATGGGTTGAAACAGACGGTCATAGAAACTTGCACCCATTCCCAGGCGGCCACCGGTTTTGTCCCAGCCGACCAGTGGAAGCAGGACCAGGTCGATGTCAGTAACACTGATCTCCTGCGTTCCAACGGGTTCGGAAATTCCATAGCGATTTTGTCGCATTTCGCCGGCGAGAGACCAGTGCCTGAAGGTGATGACTGCTTTGCCGGGTGCGTCCTGAATGACCGGCAGCGCCAGCTTCACGCCCCTGTCTCCCAGGTCTGCCAGGTAGGGCATCAGGTCCGGTTCGCCATCAAAGGCCAGGTAAGCCGCAACGACGGTGGGGCTTGCCTGCCTCGATTAAGCATCCAGGTGCTGGTTGATGGCAGTGTCCCAGCGTTTTCTTTGCGCTGCATCGATACCGGCGCGTTTACGCCGGATATCCTTGCGTAACCGGGATTTCAGAGATTTCTGGTCGGGTTTAGTTTGCATCAGGTGGGAACGATGAGCGGAAATGAAAACCCCCCGTGATGCCGTTACGGCCCAGTGACCTTGAACCAAAGGTTCAGGTGGGATGGCTTACGAGGCATTAGGCTTTTCGCTAAAAGCGAACATGCACACAGCTCTCAGATCAGCTACCCCGAGGTCAGTATGTAGGGACAAGGTATTTAATGGTCCCGCTAGCAAACACCACAGGGGGCGATACTGATTATAGCGCGATCAACTATTCAGTGCATCATCGATCTGGTCAGCCAGCATCCGGATCTTGCTGTCGAGTTTCTCTTGCCGGTAGTCCTCGGTGCGTTTCAACTGCATTATTTCAGCGCTGAAATTCAAGGCGGCCTGCAATGCGATTCGCTCGAGCGACATCAGTCGGCCCGTGTCTTTTATCTCGCCCATGCATTCATCCAGTTGACGCGCGGCTTCGACCAGGTCGTTGCGCTGATCCGGTGCGCAGGCGAATTGATATTTCTTGTCGAGAATGATGACTGAGACAGGCTCAGGGGGGTTATTCATGACTGTTCAAGGGCTTTCAGCCGATTGATCATGGCTTCGACTTTGGTCCGCGCATCTTCGTTCTTGGCGACCAGTGAAGCCCGCTCTGCAACCAGGGATGACTGGCGGCTCTGGAGAGAATGGTTTTCCTCGCGCAGTTTTCCGCATTGGTCGAGCAGGGCTTTGAGTTGCTGCTCGAGACGCTCCAGATCTTTTCCGGCCTGTTCTAGTGAATCCATGGCAACAACTATAGATTGAGTGGCGAAAACCGTCAATCAATTCCCATATCAATGGTAATATCCCTCTTTTTGGAGTGGCCAAATGTCAGTGTCTTCTTTACCTGATTTTGAGCGGACGATTCGCTTAAGCCAGGGCAACCTCGATGCGGCTGAGTTGGCGGAGAGCCATGGCCTGCTTTGTGGACTCCTGTGCCGTGAAACGAATGGCACTGCAAATGATTTCATGTCCCAGCTTGCGGCGATGCAATTGGTGGTTGAGCCCGGAGCAGCGCTCGAAGCCGTGCTGGCGGAAGCTTTCGAGAGCACCATGGCGCAACTCGAAGATGAGGAGTTCGGTTTTGTTCTGTGGTTGCCGGATGATGAGGAATCCCTGGAGGAACGAACCATTGCCCTGGCCCAGTGGTGTTCCGGTTTTCTCGCGGGTTTGGGCAGTGGCGGTCAGCTTGACGCCTTGTCGGACGAGGCGAAAGAGGCTATCGAAGACCTGCAGCAGATTGCACGGGCGGAAATTTCCTCACCCGGCCAGGACGTTGATGATAGCGAAGAAGACGAAGTGGCATTTACCGAAATCGTGGAATATGTACGCGTGGTGGCGTTGATGATGCGTGAAGATTTTCGCGGGCCCGGGCAAGACGAGGCCATCCATTGATCACAGGAAACAAGGTAATAGTTTGGTGATAAAGCAAAAAGAATACGCTCGGCGGAGACGCCAGTTGATGCGGATGGCCGGTGAAGATTCCATCATCATCCTGCAAGCTGCGCCGGCAAGCCTGCGCAACAACGACGTTTATTACCCCTATCGTCAGGATAGCGATTTTCTCTACCTCACGGGTTTTCAGGAACACGATGCAATGCTGGTGTTGATTCCTGAGGAAAAGGACGGAAAGTGCATGCTTTTCTGCCGTGAACGTAATCCTGAACGGGAAATGTGGGATGGCCGAATGGTGGGCCTGAAATCGGCGGTTATGGACTACGGGATGGACGAGGCGTTCGATATCAATCAGGCTGAAAGCCATTTGCAGGATCTCCTGCGTGACAAGGAGCGGATTTATCACGACCTGGGGCGCGACCCGATGTTTGATCAGCGCCTGATCGGTTGGCTTAATGATTTCCGCGGAAAGGCCCGCAAGACTTTTCATGCGCCGGAGGAAATTCATGCGCTGGACCACATGCTCCACGATATGCGTGTGTACAAGAGCCGGGAAGAATTGTCCGTGATGCGGCGCTCGGCGAAAGTCGCTATCGAGGCGCATGAAATTGCCATGCAGATGTGCGAACCAGGCCTCAACGAGGCGGATATCCATGCCAGCCTCATACAGACACTCATCCGGCATCAATGCGAGCCTTCCTACCTCCCGATTGTGGGTGGCGGAGCCAATGCCTGTGTGCTCCATTACATTGCAAACAAAGATGTTTTGCATGATGGAGATTTACTGTTGATCGATGCCGGGGCTGAGTATGACGGCTATGCATCGGATATCACCCGGACATTTCCTGTAAATGGAAAGTTCTCGTCAGAACAACGCGAGCTTTATGATGTGGTTCTGGCCGCGCAATCAGCAGCAATTGAAAAGGCACGGGCTGGTGCGCAGTGGCAGGATGTACATGATGTGGCAATCCGTGTTGCAAGCGAGGGCATGATCGAGCTTGGCATCCTTGGGAACAGCCTGGAAGAAGAGTTGGAGACAGAAGGGTACAAGCAATTTTACGTACACAACACAGGCCATTGGCTGGGGCTGGATGTCCATGATGTTGGGGAGTACACGATCGATGGCCATTCCAGGGAACTGGAACCGGGTATGGTCCTGACCATCGAGCCGGGAATTTACATCCATCCGGAAGAAAGCAGTGTCGAGGAGTGTTGGCGGGGCGTGGGAATTCGGATCGAGGATAATATCGCGATAACCAATGATGACGCGCGGATATTGACGGATGGGCTGGCCAGGACGGCAGATGAAATCGAAGCGCTGATGGCAAGCTGAAGGAGGCTGAATGGCGGCACGCTACGATGTAGCAATTATTGGTGGTGGACTGGTTGGGGCCAGCCTCGCCTGTGCGCTGGCGCCACTCGGACTGAACGTTGCGCTGATTGAGGCCGTGGCCTTCCGTGCGGCGTCCCAACCCAGCTACGACGACCGTACGCTGGCGCTCAGCGCCAGTTCCTGCGGGATACTCAAGGGCCTTGGCATCTGGGGGTCCCTGGAGAGCAATACGACCCCGATCCGTGAGATCCAGGTGCGCGAATATCAACGGCCAGGAAGGGTCGTGATGAAACCCGGTGAGCTTGGACTGGACCGTTTTGGCCACGTGGTAGAGGCCAGGGTTTTCGGCGCTGCAATCATGGAACGGCTGCCTCAACTCGATAAGCTGGATTTTCTCTGCCCGGCAGCGGTTACCGGGGTTCATATCGACGATGACGTTGCCACCATTGAATTCACCGGTGAAAATGGTGACGAGCAAATTGAAGCTGCCTTGCTGGTTGGCGCAGATGGCGCGAATTCTTTTATCCGGGAATCTCTGGGCATTGAAGCTGAAAGACACGATTACCGTCAGACAGCGGTGATCTGCAACATCACCCCGGAGCAGGATCACCGCGGTCGGGCGTTTGAATGTTTTACCCCCACCGGGCCTTTTGCTGTGATGCCTCACGTTAATGGTCGTTGCGGCCTGATCTGGTGCGTATCGCCCGACCAGGTCGATACGATAATGGCAATGCCGGAGCCGGAGTTTCTGCAACAAGCGCAGTTGCGCTTCGGAAATCACCTGGGTAATTTTATAAAAATGGGAAAACGCAGCAGTTATCCGCTGCGGCTGGTCCGTGCGCTGGAGGATGTCAGGCCGCGGGCTGTGATTCTGGGCAATGCCGCTCATGCCATCCATCCCATCGGGGCCCAGGGTTTCAACCTGGGTTTGCGCGACGTCGCCGTCCTGGCCGAGTGGCAGTGGGAAGAAACCAGTAAAGGAGCGGATGCCGATGCCGGCAAGATGGACCTGTTAAACCGCTACAGCAGTTGGCGTAAACGCGACCAGGGCGGCACCATCGCCTATTCAGACGGGCTGGCGCGCCTATTTTCCAATCCCTCACCACTGGCGGCCACGGTTCGCACAGCGGGGCTGCTTGCCCATGCGTTGATCCCTTCACTGCGCCGGCAAATGGCGGTCAGGGCGATGGGTTACCGTGGCCGGATTCCCCGTCTTGCCAGGGGTGAATCCCTGTGAACAACTACGATATCGTCGTTGTCGGCGCCGGCATGGTAGGCGCTGCCGCAGCATCGCTGTTGGCGCGTTCCTGTTTTTCGGTGGCTGTTATCGATCAGCATGAACCACGCCCGTTCGACGCTTCCCGGGCCGTTGGATTGAGGGTATCAGCATTTTCACCGGGCTCGGCAGACATACTCGCCGAAGCGGGCGCATGGCGCCAGGTAGTGCGGCAGCGCC
>PVMS01131241.1_pt1 | contig 12330 bp, 11 predicted proteins | sample 1853461 | NCBI WGS metagenome assembly PVMS01 (sample SAMN08582032, study PRJNA380276) | Marine sediment metagenome, whole genome shotgun sequencing project. | isolation source: ocean sediment barecode stripped | collected 2017
AGAAGGCTAAAAAGCAGGAGCAGCAGCTGGGAACCATAGGTGCGTACAGCGTAAACACCGGCAGGTCCCAACACTTCAAGATTGCTCCGGATGGCCAAAATAGCTGCCATCTTGAATAATTGCAGCGGATTAACCAGAGCCAGGGTGAAAAGCTGGTTGATATCTAGCCGAAGTACAATGGCCGTTCCCATCAAGCCCAGATCGCCGAAAAAGACCAGGATGAGCCAGATGAATAAGGCTGTACCAACAGCCGTCGCGCTTTTTCCAACGGCCGCTGAAATCAGAAATCCGAGGCTAAGGCTGGCCAGCGCCAATACAAAAGCTAGTGAAACCATGGTCAGATAGTCCCCGGCCTGGGTAGTCCCTCCTTGCCAGGCAATGAGCAGTCCGCTAAGCCCAAAACCAAGCACCAGGGTCACCAATATGGCCAGGCCTAGCCCGGCGAATTTGCCCAACAATAACTCCCCCTGGGAGATGGGCTGGGTCATTAAATACAGCAGAGTACCCCGCTCCCGTTCTCCAGCCAGGCTCATAGCGCCCAGGGTAAGTCCCATTAAAGGAATCACCAATAGGACCAGGTTAATCAAACTGGCGCCGGTACGGCCGAAGCCTGCCAGGCCATAAGTACCCACGCCAGAGAGGGCCAACCAGGCCAGGCCCAGGGCCAACCCCGCAAAGGCAATAGAAAATAAGATGAACCAGCGGTTTCGCCTGGCATCTCTTAATTCTTTTTGAGTTAGGGTAAAAACATTAGCGAAATTTACCATTTTACAATCGTACCCCTATCCGAATAGGCATTAGTACAAAAAACAACCATCCCTTACTCCACTTGAAAATCAGATACTGGGATGCCCTTCTCAGCTAATAACAAAATTGGCTTTGCTTTTTCCAGGGGCACAACTTGAACCCATACCCCTGGTGCCGTTCCGCTCCGCACTGTAGCCACTGCCGACCAATGCCTCAACAGCCGGTCGTATCAACGCTTCATCCGCAAAGTGCAGCTTAAGCATGGTCTTTCCCGCCAGTCGTGAACCCAGCTCTTTCGGCGGGCAGTCGGCGACTAATTTTCCAGCTTCGATGATAAGCACCCTGTCAGCCAATGCCGATACCTCGTCTAGACGATGAGAGGAAAAGATGAGCGTTTTGCCAGCTTCTTTTAATTCTCCTAGCAGCCCAAGAAACATTTCCCGGGCGACGATGTCCAGGTTAGCCGTCGGTTCATCAAGGATAATAACCGGAGGATCTGCCAACAAGGCGATAACCAGCGCCAACCGCTGTTTCATACCGCCTGATAAATCGCGAACTTGCTTATCAATATATGAATCCAGCCCAAGCCGCTCGATCAATTTCACGATGTAACCGGTGTCGCCATCCAGGCCCTTGAGCCGGATATAGAACTGGACCGTCTCATATACGGTCAGGTCATCGTGGAAGCTGATCTCTTGAGGCACGAACCCCAGCAATTTTCGAGATTGCTTTCCCTGCTTTAGGGTGTTGTAGCCGCCAAGAGACACATCTCCTTCGTAAGGCATGACGCCGAGAATGCAGCGGATTGCTGTTGTTTTACCGGCCCCGTTCTCACCCCATAAGGCCACCGATTCTCCCGCTTCTATATCAAAGGAGAGCCGGTCTACGGCCGTTAAATTCTTAAATCTCTTTGTCAGATTCTTAACATGAATCATAAATATGCCTCTAATTATAGGAGAGGGGGGAGTTGAAGCCGGCAGCCGCTTCTGTTCACTCCTGTCCTTTCCATTTAGCCAATCGTTTCAAGCCTGGCCTTTTAACACTTCCCAAACCCAAGATTATGGCGCCTAATAGAATCATGGCCATCGAAAGTAATAATATTGACCCGTTATTTGTCTCGGGAATAACTGGCAGATCGGTTGGCATTTGCGGCGTCATCAATGGCGATTCATCAGTTAATTTGGGCTTGGGCTTCACAAAAGGTATTGCCCTGGCCGCGAAATTGACCGCCTGCTCGACAGGGCTGTATAAGAACAATCGCAGCGAGCTGTCGTTATCTGTTAAATTTTCAAATAGTCTTTCTGAGTGATAAGGGATATCACCCAATCCATTGGCGTCCCCATCGTAGCCAACGTAATCGCTCCAATAATTGCCTATACCGGCTTCGTTCCAGGCGTTATCCTCCGCCCGGCCGCCGCTGCCAGCTATACGGACCTGTTCCTCGTTATCTATGAAGCTGTTGCCGACAAACTGATTGTGCCTAACTGACGGCATCAAGGTCACCCCAACATCGTTGAAAGCGAACACATTGCCCTCAAAGCGACCAATACTGTTGATCTCCCGGGGTGAATTATCCAGCTGGGCCCCAATCCGGTTATCGAGAAAAAGGTTGTTCTTGATAATGGCGTCGTCCATATCCTTGAGCCCCACGGCGAAGCCGCTTGGCCCCCGGTTGTGGGCGATAGTATTGTTGATGAGATTAAGGCGCCGGCTGTACATTAAAAAAGTGCCCACCGAGTTGTAAGTTAACAGGTTTCCCTCAATGAGGGCATCATCACAATACATGAAGTGCAAACCATAACGCCCTTCACTCACCACGTTATTACGAACAGTGAGTCTCTCCGAATACCAGAGGATGACATCGCGCCCCTTGTTTATTTGGTTGTTCTCTACTGTTACATCATTGCTGAACCATACTCGAATCGAATCTCCCCTCCGGGGAACATCTAAATCCTTGCTGGTTATTTCATTATTACTAACTATAGAGCCGTCCGCCTCCCGAAGGTAGACTCCGAAGAGCGTGTTCTTTAGACGATTACCATTGATGATCGCTCCCGACGCCTCAACCGCAATCCCGGAATTCTCCTCGTCCAGTGAGTCGCCGCTGTTCCTGATCTCAAAACCTTCGATAGTCACCCCTGGAGCGACGACCTGAATGACCGTTCCTTGACCTCCTCCATCAATAATTGGCCACTCGTGACCGGTCAATTTTAGGGGGCGATCGATCACAATCGGCCCCTGGAATAGGCCGCCATGAACTTCGATCTCATCTCCATCGTTCGCCTCATTTAGGGCTTCCTGCAAATTCTCATACGATCCCTGAGGCGTTATGATCTGACCCTCTGCTTGGGCAGATGCAGAAGAAATTCCCAAGGCAGCGATGAACACAGCCAGCAGAATAAAGGCCAAAATCCATAATGATCCTTGGGGATTGACGGTTTGACGTTTCATGACCGGATCTTTAATGGCAATGCGCTTCGTTAACCTTCTAACCCTCAAGCCTCTTCGGCTTCAAGGGCATCGACCAGGGGTTTATAGGCTTTACGATGGAAGTATAGGCCTACTAACACCAGGATGGCTGCCAGGCAGGCCAGGTAAAAGCCAGCACCGAACGTGGCAACTGTATTGAATTGGCCGATAAGCCCTGAACCGAATAAGGGCGGCATAAAAGGTTCAATGTAACTGCTTAACGCGGCCGTCGGATCCAGATTTTGGCCAAAGCTCCTCAACCAATAATACATATCGGCCACGAAAAATATTGGAAACAACACCGTCGGCAGGGCCAGAAGCACAACCCACCTGGTATGAATGAAGGTTGCTGATAGGACCAGTAAGGCAGTGACGCTAATCATGACAATGCTCAGGGATCTTTCCAGCTGAGCCGCTGAGTCCAGAGGCCTCATGCCAATGTAATGGTTCAAGCCATCAATTTCCTGTACATCTCCTTCAAGCCGGTTTATGTAAGTCTGGACGTGCAGCCCTTTTGGATATTGGGGCGCCTCGAGTGACATTGTCCAATAAGGAAAAAATATGGATATCACCAGGGACAAGGCGGCTAGCCCCATTAAAATCGACGGCAGCCTATAACTCGTGCGTTGCTCCTCAGTTACATCAGCCGGAGCCCGTGGGCCGACAATTTTTTGTAGCGTTTTCGATTTCATTCGGTCACCTAGATGATAAATGGAACTTGGGGCGACAAGTTACATCGGCGATTTCGCCTGCCGCCCCAGATCCAATATCTCAACTTACGGTTCAATAAACATATAACCAGTCATCTCCAAATGGAGCGCTGAGCAGAACTCAGTGCAGTAGTAGGAGAAGACTCCGTCTTCAGTCGCATCAAACTCAAAGGTCGTCGTTTCACCTGGTTCGATGCTCAGGTTGATATTATATAGTGGAATTGTAAAACCATGGGTGGCATCGTAGGTTTGCTCAACATTGGTGATATGCCAGGTGACATGATCACCCTTCTGGAGCTCTACATGCTCGGGTGTAAAGTGGCTGCGAACGGCCGTCATGAAGATTTCGACATTATTGCCGTCCCGCTCAATCCGCTCTTCACCAATCAAGGTAGCATATGGAGAGGGCGATTGGGTATGCGGATCCCAGCCAACCTCTGGGTACACTTCCCAAGGTGATAATTTATCTGCCTTAATGATTTGGGCATAGTGCGGTTCGCCGTCGGGTATGGGCATGTCGTAGAGCAGCTGCAGGTTATCACCAGGTTCGTTAATGTCGATGAGCTGGAAGTTTTGGGGCAGCAGCGGTCCAACGTTCAGGAATCGATCGATAGCCCACTTGTTCAGCGAAACCAGGTACTTGCCGTCGGGGCTAACTGTGTCCCCTTCAGCAGTTGAGATGTGACCGACATTATAGTGGACAGGGATCTTCGAAACCAGCGACCAATCTGGTTCCTCATTGAGATCAGCATATGGCCCACCCAATGACCATCGAGCGACAGCCGGTTCAAGGAACAGGCTGGTGTAAGCATATCCCTTATCATCAAATTGGGTATGCAGCGGGCCTAGGCCCACTTCCACCTGCGCTTCCACGACATCATCGAAATCAAGAATCGGAACGCCGTACACATCGGTTTCCCACTCCCCGGCGGCTATAGCAGCCTGAATCTTATCAAAGCTGTAAACTGTCGTATGGGGATCCAGTTTACCGGAGACGACCATGTATTCGCCTCCAGGTGCAATGGATACACCATGAGGGCTCTTCGGTTCAGGGGCGAAGTACAGCAGCCCTTCTTCAATAGCTGTGTCGAGCGATATCACTGGAAAACCTTTCACATCAAATGTATTGCCTGCTTGGGCGACTTCGATAGCCTTATCCAGGTTAATGATATGCATATAATCCATGTCTCGCTGGGAGGCGCCAGTCTCAAACGGTGGATTACCCGACTCGACGCCCCCGGTAGCCATTTCTGTGTTGAAGGAGTTGCAGAAGAGCCACCCTGCACTCACCAGCTTGCCCACATCGCAAAGATCCTGCCAGTATGGAGGAAGTTCCATGGCGAAGGACTCCTCGGGCACCAACCGTCCGGCCTCACGATCAAATTTCCAGATGGTCACCATTCCCCGGTAATCTTCGGCGTAATTGTCAATTGACGAATATTCCCATCCCAATGGAGCGGCATATTGTCCACCTTCGATCACCCATTCCGTATCCGGTGTAACAAAAGCTCCACCATGATCGTTTAAGGCAATCGGGTTCTTTACAATCTGCTTTGTCTCGAAATCCCTGAGGTCTATTACTGCCAATCGAGCGTTGGCCTTATCGTTGATGAATAACCATTCGCCGTCGTAATCGCCAGCAGTCTCGCTGAGGGCTGGATGATGGGTATCACCCCAGGTCAGGGGATTGCCGTTGACAAAACCTTCTTCTAATACTTCCATGCTGGAGGCCGCACCGTATCCCCATCCCTGCCAGGGTTCAGGGGTAAATACAGCGATTTTCTTCAGAATACGCATGGACGGCAGGCCAACAACATAAACCTGGCCGCTGTGGCCACCGGATCCGAACAACACATAATCATCGTGCACGCCGCTGGGCGTGTACGTCTTTAGAGCGGCCGTGATATCGTCTGGCGTGAGACCACGCGCTTCGGCGATGGCGGCCGCATCCCCTGATACCGCGGACGGCGCTGCTCCCTCTCCGGTATCGGCCTCATCGTCGCTGCACGACATAAGGAGCACCATAAACAATGCTGCGATAAGAACCAACCCTACCACAGCCCGCGACCATCGTATTTGTGACCCTCTTTTTTGCTTTTCCCAACGTTCCATTTTTCTTAATCCTCCTCGACTACCCACGGCTCTACCAGATATCTGGACCAGCGGGTGATACACAATAAGATAAATTTGGTTTCAGTGAGAGTGCGACGAACGAGCCAGAATCTTCCGACTCACATGGAAGTTTAGAGGTTGGATTTAATTTTGTCTTTGCGCTGGCGCAAATTACTCGCGAGGGAGATCTTCGGCGATGATAACCAGGCCATGGGGGTTGCGTATGACGATGCGCTCACGCCCTGTTACAACCAGGCCATTCTGCTCCCATCTGCTCATGACCCGGCTCACGGTGTATAGGGTAGTGCCCGTCATCTCCCCAAGATCCTGGCGGCTCAAGGGCAGATCGATCAAAACACCTTCCTCAGTGCGTTTGCCCACCTGCCGGGCCAGGCGCATCAGGGCCCTGGCCACCCGCTGCTCCACCCGTTCTGTAGCCAATTCGCGATAACGATCTTGTAATTCCCGGAACCGGCCGGCTATCAACCGCAGTCCATTCAAGGAAATATGGGGGTATCGCTCCATGAGCCGGATCGACGACTCGTAATCCCATTTGAGAGCCACGACATCGGAAACCGCTTCTGCTGACAGGGGGTAGGTCGTATTACTCAAGGCCACAATTATGCCCATTCCGTCCCCAGGCCCCATAAAATGAATGATGACCTGGTGTCCCTCGGCTGTAAGCTGGCTCAAGCGGGCACGCCCTTCGATCAGCACATAAAAGGCTTCAGCCTTCTCACCCTGGTGGAAGAGGTATATTCCCTTGGGCACCTCGGCAACGCGGGCGCTGTCCAGGGCCGCTTCCAACGCCTCATTACTGGCTCCGCGGAATAGCGGCGATCGAGCCAGGAGTTCGAGTTGGTTTTCCGGCGCCTCGATATGCATGAGCACCGTATAATATCATGGCTTTCGCCAGTTGTCAGTGATCGGTGGTCGGTGATCGGTTTTCGGTGGTTGGTTGGTGGTTGTTATTGACAAACCAAGCTAAGTCCAGCCTACGAATAACCAATTGCCAGTAACCAATAACCACCAATTACTATATACTTTTTGTCTCAGAAATAAGCCGCCATGCCACAATCTAGCACATCCAGCCCCATTCTCCGCAGGTTACTACTTCTCGATAAGCCTGTACCAAAGCAGACCAATGAAGAGATCGCGGCCGAGAGGGACAAGAACTACCGCTGGAACTATTCGGTAAACCTGGTGGATGGCGCTGCATTTTGGGTAGGCCAGAGCTTCATCGCCTCGGCCACTATCGTGCCCCTGTATATCAGCAAACTGACCGACAGCCCCCTGGCCATTGGACTGGCGGCCGTTATCGCCCAGGCCTCCTGGTTCTTACCCCAAATCTTAACCTCCAACTTTGTGGAGGGATTGGCCCGGAAAAAACCGATGATCGTCAACGTCGGTTTTTTCACCGAGCGTCTGCCTATGTTGATCATCATTCTCTCGGCCGTGGTGGCTGCTGTTTCCCCCGAGCTGGCCCTCGCCCTATTCTTCATCGGTTATGCCTGGCACGGATTTGGCGCCGGTCTCGTTGCCACCTCCTGGCAGGATTTGCTGGCCCGCTGTTTCAAAGTCGAGCTTCGCGGCCGCTTCTTCGGAATAACCATGTTTGTTGGCGCCGGCGCCGGCGCCTTAGCCGCAATTTTCAGCATCAGAATATTGGCCGGTTTCTCCTTCCCAACCAATTTCGTGATTAGTTTCTCCCTGGCTGCCCTTTTCATATTTATAAGTTGGGCCTCCTTAGCCCTGACCCGGGAACCCCTGGAACCGATCAAAAAACGCGAACAGTCCCAGACCCAATTCCTGTCTGAACTGCCCGGATTGATGCGCCATGACGATAATTACCGCCACTTCTTAATCGCCCGGTTGCTCCTAGCCCTCAGCGGCATGGGAATCGGCTTCGTTACTGTCTCCGCCTTGAAACGTTGGGACATTTCCGACGGCATTGTCGGTGGCTTTACCGCTGCCTATCTTATCGGCCAGATGGTCGGCAACCTCTCCTTTGGTTTTCTGGCCGATAGACACGGCCATAAACTATCCTTAGAGATCGCCGGATTTATCTCATTCCTGGCTTTTACCCTGGCTGTCTTCGCTCCTACTCCCGGATGGTATTATCTGGTTTTTGCATTGCTTGGCGCTGTGATTGGGGCCGTCATCGTCTCCGGTTTGCTGGTGGTCATGGAGTTCAGCGCGCCAGAAAAACGGCCTACTTATATCGGTCTAACCAATTCGGCCGTTGGCGTGGTCAGCGCCGCCGGCCCTCTTCTCGGGGCAGCCCTGGCTTTAGCCAACTACAACTTGCTGTTCGCCGTCAGCGCCATCGCCGGCTGCTCTCCTTCATCAGCATGCGGTGGCAGGTTGAGGAGCCCAGGTTTGTTGGTAAGCCGGTGGAAAATTGATGAGTTTTATACTGTTGGTTTGCTGATACCCTGCTTACCGCCAAGGTCTTCTCCAGTTAGTCGAGGCTCACCATGTCATTAACACATGAACGAACTTTTAGAGTACGCCATTACGAATGTGACCCCTACGGACATGTTAACCACGCCAATTATCTTCGATATATGCAGGAAGCAGCCTTCGACGCTTCGGCCGCTGCTGGTTATGACGTCGCCCGCTACAACGAATTGAATCGAACATGGCTGGTTCGGGCGACCGATATCAGCTACTTGGTTCCCTTAAGCTACGGCGATACGGTAACCGTCAAGACCTGGAACAGCGACATGAGAAAAATTCGCGCCCGCCGTATGTATGAGCTTTTCCGTGATTCCGACGGTCAGAAAGTTGCCCAGGCTTACACTGACTGGGTTTTTTTAGAGGGTGACACCTTGCGACCGGTGGCCATACCTCTGGAAATTATCGACGCCTTTTTCCCTGACGGCCCAGCCGAAGAAAGGCCCGTACGCGAGCCATTTCCCAAGGCCCCTCCCCCTCCCCCCGGCGTTTTTAAGCTCCGTAGGCGGGTTGGCTGGCGTGATATTGATCCGGCCCAACATGTTAACAACGCCAACTATTTAGCCTATATTGAAGATGCCGGTGTGGAGGTTGCCGCCGCCTACGGCTGGCCCATGACCAGGATGGTGGATCAAGGATTCGGCATAGTCGCTCGCCGGTTCCGCATCCAATATCGCCAGGCGGCCGTTCTCGGCGACACCCTCGAGATTGCTACCTATGTTTCAAACGCCAAGCGGGCCACGGCCGTGAGGCACTATACACTCCACCGCGTATCCGATGGCGAGCTCATCGCCCGGGCCCATGTCCTATGGGTGTGGGTCGACATCGACACCGGCCGCCCCATCCGCATCCCCCCCGGCTTCCTGGACGCGTTTAGGGATAATATCGTTGATTGAGGCTCTCCTTTAACGTCATTCCGATTGGAGTCTGCGGAATAGCCTGCCCTGAGCTTGTCGTAGGGAGGAATCCATTATACCTTGGCGGTCCTATGGATCCCTCGTCGAAGACTCCTCGGGATGACATGAGAAAGTATTTCTGATTTTGTACACCTCCATAAGATCTACGGCCGAATGCATCAAACCCTCCTAGCGCCTATACATTCTTGATTCCCCGATTTCTTCGTTGCGTAATCTGGGACATTATCGTTGACTGACAGTTCTCATTTCAGGGCGAAGGCGACGGATATATATCGGTTACCAAAATAGCTACTGAACGCTAGTGAACGCTGGTTGCAGATATGTATCTGTAACCCATGCCTGCCAAATTTCAATCTATTCATCCCCGGTGGGCTTCCATATAAGCTCGCAGCAAAGCGTTGATCCGGGTTTGGTACCCTTTACCCTGAGCCCGAAACCAGGCCAGCACATCGCTGTCCAAACGGATGGTCACCTGCTTTTTGCGCGGTGGTTCCTCGAGCCCACGGCGTACAACCGCCCTGGCGAACATCTCTGGTGTGACCTCTGGCATATCGGAGAGATCGATGTCCTCGTCCTTCATAGCATCGAGCCGTTCCCAGTCAGTTGCCGATTCCTTCGTAATAGATTTTTCGCTCATATTTCGTCGCCTTGTCGCTGGTTACGGATATTCATCCGTAACCCATACCTGCCAGATTTCAATCTGCAAACCTAACCCTAACCGATTTTATCTATCTCGATCAACTGGTCATCTTCGAACAGATAATTCCGTGCGCTAGAATATTTCCAATCTTCCGGATTCTCCACAAACCCTTTCTTTACTGGATTATAATGAATATAGGCCAACTTTTCATCGAAAAATGACTGACTCTTGACAGCAATTGGATGGTATCCTTCCTGCCAGATTCTGTGCTGTCCTGGTTTTTTGCTGTGAAAAATCTTTACCCAAAAGAGTTGGCTGAACTCTCCCAAATTACTTAAATAATTCTTGACCTCTTTGGCTGTATGCCGCTTAAAATCACGGACAATATTAGGAATTTGATCATATGCTTCATGGCTGATAATGGCATGGACATGGTTAATCATAATAACATAGCCATGGACTCTTAAACCCTTGTTTGCCTGACAATATTTGAGACTATCCAAGATGATTTGAAACAGGGTTTCGTTAAACAGGATGGGTACCCAGAGATGTGTGCTGGTTGTGATGAAGTAGATATTAGTATCAGGTGTGACTTTAAATCTAGAGCGCATCGACGGATGAATATCCTCGCAATACGTGTGACGGATACATATCCGTCACCATCAAAGCATAGCTCATTAGTGACCACCCTCCTGCATCCCGCTGCCCGTCACCTGGGCCAGCAGCTCCACGATATCCTTTTCGATCACACCTATATCAGTCTCGATCTCGGCCAGCGGCCGGGGCGGCGTGTATTTATAGAAGTAGCGGTTGAAGTTGATCTCGTAGCCCACAATGCCCGCTCCGTTAGCCCTATGGTCAATCTTGCCTATGTCGATCCAGGCATCGGGCACGTGGGGGATTACCTCTCGCTGAAAGAACTCTTCCACCGGTTCGCCCAGGGACACGTTTCTGTATCCCAAAGGGTGGTGTCAGCTTCAACATCGCCCTTTTTATCGAGGCAGATTGCGGCAGAATCATCCCGATCTGACAGGGATGCCAGCACGCAGTCCAGGCAGCGCAGCACGGTGAACGGCAGGATCACATCCTGGTATTTACCGCGCTTGGAGGTGTCGCGGATGATGTCGCCTATGCCCCATAAGAAGCTGACGATCTGGCTGTGGTTCAATTGGTTTCCTCCTATTCGACCGGTCCCACTTCAGCAGGCTGGTGACGGATGTATATCCGTCATCTACAGGAGTATCATTCTACATTTTGATCCGCTAAACGCAACGATTGCCCTGCATCGCAATTGGTGGCGGTTTGGTTGATAGGCTACTATTCGATCAATTGGTTCGTTGGAGGAATAATTACCACTATTGCAATAATGATTTGTCATTTCGAACGAAGAGAGAAATCCCTGAGGCCTTGCAAGTCCGTAGGGATCCCTTCCCCTTTCGGCAAGCTCATGGCAGGCTCTTCGACTACACGCAGAATAGGGTCCTTCGCAGTTCCAGGGTCGGGATGAAATTTGTGAGGTGATTCAAAATTGCAGTTTCATCACAGGCAGGTATAAGGAGCGGTAGGACAAATGAGGGTTCGTCCGATGTGTCACCGTCTCCAAACTAAAATGGCATGATTACCCTTAATCACCTCAAGGTCTCTTCACTCCGCCCCTTTTTAGCCTCTAGCGCGGCCGTCACCCTCTTTGTCGCTGCCTTCTACCTTTTATTCAGCCTCCTGGCCATGATCATTCATGATTGGGATCCCTTATGGTTTGTCTGGATTGGCGGCCGCTTTGCCGACCTGGATATCGATGGGAGCATCGGCTACGACGGCCAGTTTGTCTACTACCTGGCTAAAGATGGGTCCGAGGCTCTGGCCCACCTGGATATTCCCGCTTACCGCTTACAGCGAATTCTATTACCCTTTATCACCGCCCTTTTCTCCCTCGGACAGCCTGCTGTCATATCCTGGTTGATCCCCCTGATTAACCTGTCCGCCATCACCGCCACGACTTCACTTCTGGCCCGCTGGTTGGAGAATCAGAACAGATCTCCTTGGTATGCCTTGATCTACGCCCTTTATATCGGCGTCTTGATGGCCTACAGCCGCGATCTGAATGAACCTTTAGCCCTCTTTTTGGCTGCCTTAGGGGTGCACCTCTGGCGTAAGGAGCAGTTTTCCTGGGGCGTTGTCGCCCTGGCCCTGGCTGCCCTGACAAAAGAGACGATGCTCATCTTTGCTTTCGGTATAGCGGCCGCTGCGGAGGATAAGATGGGGGATGGGGACTGGGGAT
>PVMS01033367.1_pt1 | contig 12325 bp, 12 predicted proteins | sample 1853461 | NCBI WGS metagenome assembly PVMS01 (sample SAMN08582032, study PRJNA380276) | Marine sediment metagenome, whole genome shotgun sequencing project. | isolation source: ocean sediment barecode stripped | collected 2017
GTCAAGCACGACAGTAACCTTTTCTGAAGCAAGCGCCATGTGCAAATTGGCGCCAAACATGGTTATACCAATGAAAAACTATGCAAGAAAAATTCGTCTCATACTTTCAACTCCTCCTCTTATTTATTTCTTTGTGCTTAAATCGTTCAGCCACAACGACACGAATACACAAAGATTATAATAAAGTTCATTTCACCCCTTCGTGCCTTTGGGTCTTAGTGACTAAACCGTTATCCTTTTGCCAGTAAACGATTTTGATCATAGCCCGGTCCACAAAAAAGTAGAGCGCCAGGGCAACCATGGCAAGTACAGCCAACGCCGCAAACATAATATCGATTTGCATACGGGCGTTGGCGTGAAGCATATAGAACCCAAGACCTTTGCTGGAACCAACCCACTCTCCAACAATAGCACCGATAGGAGCCACGGCGGTCGCTACGCGCAAGCCAGAAGCAAATGCCGGAAGCGCCGCAGGAATCCTGATATGCCTAATGACCGCAAGCGGCTTTGCGTTCATGACCTGGGCAAGTTCCAGCCACTCGGACTCAGTACTGCGCAAGCCGTCATAAAACGCCGCAGTAACTGGAAAGAAAATGATCAGAACAGCCATTGCGATTTTTGAACCTATGCCGTAGCCAAGCCAGAGGATAAGCAGAGGGGCAAGGGCAAAGACAGGGATAGCCTGGCTAATGACAAGCACAGGAAGGAGCCAGCGCTTTAAAGATAGGGACGCAATCATGGAAAGAGCGCTTGATGCACCCAATAGGGTTCCGATCAGCAAACCGGCAATAATTTCGAAAAGTGTTGTAATTGCATGATCTAATAAAGATCCCCAATGGGTCAAAGCTGCTTCGGCAACACTTAAAGGATCGGGTAGAATATAGTGGGGGTACGCCGGTCAGAAGAACAATCGTCTGCCATATCAGAACCAACCCTACTGAAATGGATATAAGGCGTATAAGGTTCATGTTTTACCCCCTCCCTCCAGACGATCTATCAATTCCGCCTGCAAAGAAACAATTGCCGGATCACCGGGCTTGCGTGGAGGAAGCCCGGGTGGAATCAGGACTTTACTTAGCTGTGCGGGCCTGCCGGTCATAACGTAAATACTGTGTCCAAGACGCAAGGCCTCAAGGGGATCATGGGTGACCATCAACACGGTTGCCCCTTTAACCATGTCGGCGGCAAGATCCTGAAGCTTGAGCCTTGTCAATGCATCAAGCGCAGAAAAAGGTTCGTCCATCAGTATCACAGAACGATCTTCCATAAGAGTGCGCATCAGTGCCACACGCTGACGCATTCCCCCTGACAGCTCAGAAGGGAGTGAATTTAAGTATGCGCCCAAACCAGCGTCTTCTATCAGTGAAATAGCTTTTTTTCGCTTTTCGGAAGATATTTCGCCCCGCAAACGTGCACCTAAGCAAACATTTTCAAGAACTGTCAGCCAGGGCAGCAGCAGATCTTTTTGGGCCATCCATGCAGCAAGCCAATTATGACTGTTGACATCGCTAAAGCGGATTTCCCCTGAAAAGCCTTCGCGAAGGGTTCCGGAAATCAATCTGAGCAACGTAGATTTTCCGCAGCCGCTGGGTCCTATAAGGCAGGTCCATTGACCGGCTTCCACAGTAAAATTAAATGAGCGAAAGATCTCCTCATCTGGATATGAAAAAGATACATTTTCCAGAAAAACGCCCGGAGCAGACTGGCTTTTCACAGGACCGGTATCGGTTTTAATGCTGTTATTCATACTTTAATATAGTAAAATTCATTCCGCTTTAAAGTGGTCCCAGCCTGAAGGCACAAAGGATCTGATCTGTCCGTTTTGAAGAACCAGTTCCATCTCCCCTGAATCGGTTATTTCGCCAATCTGATAAAGCGGGTTCCGGAACCTCTTCAAATAATCCGCCGCGATATGATCCGCTTTATCCGGCGATATAGTGCACAGCAGGGTATAATCTTCACCCCCGGCAAGGGCATATTCAACAGGATCAAAATCAAACCAGGCACAAAACTTTTCCAGATTATTAGAGACGGGTATTTTTTCAGAATACAGACGTATGCCAACATTACTCTCCTCGGCGATATGTCCAATATCGGAACTGAGTCCGTCACTCACATCGATTGCTGCATGCACGCCGCCCTGACGTGCAAGAAATCGACCTTCCTGAAGATACGGTTTGGGTAGTAAATGGGCATCAAGCAGTGCTTTTAACTCGCTGGAATCCGCTTTGATATCATTTATTATCAGGTGAAATCCGGCCCTGCTGTCTCCTAAAAAACCGGTTGAGCAAATTATATCGCCATGCCGGGCGGTATTGCGGTATAATATCTCTTTCTCAAATGCAGACCCAACAACCGAGATATTTATGATTAAATCAACCTTTGAACGGGTCGTGTCACCGCCAAGAAGATTAACGTCAAATTCAGCGGCCAATATTTTCATTCCTTTATATAGATCTTCAAGAAAATCTATGGGGCAGTTTTCAGGAATGGCAATACTGATAAATGTTTCACGGGCAATTCCACCCATTGCGGCAATATCGCTCAGGTTGACGGATAGGGCCTTATATCCCAAGTTAAATCCGGAAGTTGTAATTCTCAGAAAATGGATCCTTTCCACAAATAAATCAGTAGTTACAAGGATGACCTGGCCGGGTGCCGGAATAAAAGCAGCAGCATCATCTCCTATTGCTTTAATAACGTTTTGAGGACGAATTAAGCATCCCCGGCTGATTCTTTTGATAAAACCGAATTCACCTATATCTTTTAAATTCACTGAAACGGCCTGCCCTCTCAAATTTAATGGTTAGGGTTTTGGATCTGTTTATGGGTGCCTTGCCTGTTGGACGATTTTTATTAATTCTCTGGCAGCTTTTTCAGGATCATCCGCGGCAACAATCGCTGACACAACCGCAACGCCGTCAGCACCGTTTTTGATAACCTCTCCGACATTTTTTATGTTAAGGCCTCCGATGCCAACAAGGGGGATCTTTACCGATTTTCGAATTTCGCGCAGCCCTTCCGGTCCGAGAGGGAGAGATGTATCAGTTTTTGTAGGAGTTGGGTAAATCGTGCCGACGCCAATATAATCCGCGCCGTCTTTTTCCGCCTGAACGGCATCCTTGATAGATTCGGCGGAAATTCCGATTATCATCGAATCTTTTAAAATGGCTTTTGCCATTCCTATTGGCATATCGCTTTGACCAAGGTGAACGCCATCTGCATTTACGGCCTGAGCAATATCGACTCTGTCATTGATGATGAGAGGTACATTATTTCTTTTTAAATGATCTTTAATGGATAACGCCTGAGCGATGAAATCGCGTGAAGAGCAGGTTTTTTCCCGTAATTGAACGCAGGTTACCCCTCCACGAAGGGCAGCTTCAACTATATGCTGCGTTGTTCTCTCTCGTGATAATCCACGGTCTGTAACGAGGTATAAAGTGTAATCAATATTTTTGGGTTTCACTTCAGTTTTCCTGGATTTTGCAGCCGTCTTTTAGTTGTTCCGGACTGATTGAATAAAGTGCATTGACAATTTCTATCATAAAACTTCCCGGTGCCGATGCTTTTTCGCCGGCAACTTCTCCTGCCAGTCCAAAAAATGCAAGGGCCGTTGCAGTCGCACTGACTGGATTTTCATCGATTGCCAGAAATGCACCGATGGTAACTGTCGCCGTGCATCCGGTTCCGGTTACATAGCCCATTAAGGGGTGACCATTTGAGACACGCAGAGTGCTGTCACCATTTGTGACTAAATCAACCGGACCGGTAATGGCAAGGATGGTTTTTAGCTCTTTGGCAAGGATCTTTGCTGTCTCAGCCGCATCTTCAACAGAGTGTAAGGAATCGACACCTTTTGTCTTTGAATCTTTATGCCGAAGTGATAGTATTTCAGATGCGTTTCCACTGATAACGTCGATGTTGGTATGCTCAATAATTTTCTTTGCGGAACCTGTCCTTAGAGTTGTGGCCCCAGATCCTACAGGATCAAGTATAATTGGTGTTTTTTGTTCTGATGCTTTTCTTCCGGCTATTATCATTGATTCAATCCAGTCGGCGGTTAATGTCCCTATATTAAGAACAAGCGCACCAGCATAAGAAACCATTTCTTCAACTTCATTGCGTGCGTGGGCCATGACTGGTGAAGCCCCCATTGCCAGAAGCGCGTTTGCAGTATAATTCATTACAACATAGTTTGTTATGTTGTGAATGAGCGGTTTTGTTTCTCTTACAGCTGCCAGATTGCTGGCAGCCTTTTGCGATAAGCTATCCATATTAGCACCCATTTTTTGTCGTTGCTGCCAATCCAAAAAAAAAGCCGTTTCCATCGGGAAACGGCTTTGTTATTGAGTAAATACTGTCATTTCCCTACGCTGGAATTACCCAGATCAGGTTCAAAGGGTGTAATCTCAGGCTGAAAAGGCCACCCCTATAGAATATGAAGTCTATAAAAAGAATAGTATATATGTACGTGAATGTCAAGAACAACCTGAAAACTGCATATACAATCAAACTCGATTAAAACCTATCTCAAAAACAATCTAAGTGCCCATGGCGGTGTTGCGAAACGGTTCAAAATGCTCACATACTACGTGTATGCTCCGCTTTTTCACCGTTTCACGCCTTGCCCTGAACTCTAATCTTATTTTTGAGATAGGTTCTATTAACATTTTAGCTCTTTGAAACAAATCGATTTCAAACTAGCTTCAGGTATGATTAAATTTTGTGTCCCGCTTTTTACGGGATTTGAGTGGATTAGTGTTACAAAGTTCTATGGGGTCTGTATCTTACTTGACATACATATAGATTATTGTCATATATTTTTTAATAATGCAAAAAACAGATAAAAATAAATCCAAAAAATCGACCATATCATATAAGACGATTTTGGGCTTGAAGATAGCTCCATTTTCGCCTCAGGTCGACAATAAATTTTATCATGCCTTTCCGTCATTTGAACAACGATTGCAAGTGCTGAAACAGCTTGTTCAAGGCCGTGACTTTCTGATTTTGGTTATCGGCGAAAAAGGTAGTGGTAAAACAACGTTGCTGAACCAGTTTCTGACATCTGCTGATGACAACTGGAGTACCTGTAAAATCCGTGCACATTCCAAAACTGATACCGATAACGCCCAATTTTTAGAGAACCTCAACGGACGTCCTTCCTTCATATCGTCGGACAAACAATCTCCGATTGTGATGATTGATGATGCACATGAACTAACGCTGATTGAATTGCAGTATCTTTTACGAGAAACTCAATCGCCCGGAAGCTTACGCAAGCCAAATAGGCTGCTCCTTTTCTGCGAACCTCGCATCAAGACTGCAATGAATTCCCTTGCCGAGTCGATATCAAAAGAAATCGTTATCAATAAAATTTACATGCCTCCGATAAACGAAGCAGAAGCTGCCGAATACTTGCTCCATAGGCTCAACATTGCAGGATTCACAGGGAAGAACCCTTTCCGGCTGTCGGACATCAGAGCGATATGCCGTGCTTCAGAAGGCCTCCCGGGCCTGATTAATGAAAAATCCCATAAGCTGCTGCTCAGGAAATTTTATAAAAAAAAGGTGGTGCGTGATTCCTTCCGGATATCCAGACTATTTAGGATTCGAACATTCGGTCTGGTCACCAGCGGGATTGTGTTGCTCAGCCTTGCCATATTTCTGCTGTTTAATAATTCCAAAACACCTGAATTAGTCCCTAAAAAATTTTCCGCACCGGTGACCAAAATCCAAATGGAGGATAATAAAAGAAAAACTGCTAAAACAACTTCTGCCGAACAAGTAATGGAAACTACAGTTAAAAGAGTGGGAGAAAGCGTCCAGGCACCTTCAACACCAATAGAAACATTGAAAAACCCCGAACCAATATCTTTAACAAAGGCAAGGGCAGTTAAAAAAGAGAGCAGCATATCATCTTCCGCTCCAAAGGAACAAGTGAAAGAAACCGGGAAAAAACCTTTAAGTTCGGTAATAGTGGAGAAGGGGGTCTATCGCGAAAGCTGGATTCTGGCCCAAAAACCGTCCCATTACACAATACAGATTCTTGGTGTACGAGATGAAAAGGCGGTTCTTAAATTCGTCGGAAAACACCGGCTCTGGAACCAGGCTGCATATTATCAATCTGAATATAAGGGTAAGAACTGGTTTTCCTTGCTTTACGGCCTTTATCCCACCAGAAAAGAAGCATTGTCAGCAAAAGAGAAATTGCCGGAAGAGATCCGCAAATTGTCACCATGGATCCGAAAAATGTCATCTGTACATAATGCGATCAAAAATAAACAATAATAATTAGCCGGTAGCCTCGGATCCTTGCCAGAAGGGTGACATTTCCCGCAGCCGCTTGATAATCGGCGGAAGTTTTTCAATTATAAAGTCTATCTCCTCTTCGGTGTTGTAAATGCTGAGGCTAAACCGAATCGAGCCGTGTGCGGCAGTAAAAGGTACACCCATTGCGCGTAAAACATGTGACGGTTCTAAAGAACCGGATGTGCAGGCCGAACCTGATGAGGCGCAAACGCCTAATTCATCCATCATTAAAAGGATTGATTCGCCTTCCACGTACTCAAAGGACACATTTGTGGTGTTTGGGAGACGATTCTCTCTGTCTCCGTTAATTATTGTATTAGGGATTTGCTTAAGTAATTCGCTTTCAAGTTTGTTTCTTAATTGTTTTACTCTTGTGTTTTCTTCCTCCATGTAATCAGCTGCGAGTTCACTCGCCTTTCCCAGGCCGACAACTGAAGCAACGTTTTCGGTTCCGCCTCTGCGACCACTTTCCTGGTGACCGCCGATCAAAAAAGGAGAAAATTTTGTTCCTTTGCGTATATAAAGGGCGCCTACACCCTTGGGACCATGAAGTTTGTGACCGGAGAGGGAAAGCATGTCCACGTCGATTTTGTTGAGATCAATTTGAATCTTTCCAACAGCCTGGACCGCATCAGTATGGAAAACAGCTCCTCTTTCTTTAACGATCTGGGAAATTTTTTCAATGGGGAAGATCACGCCGGACTCATTGTTCGCCCACATGATGGTGACAATTGCGGTATTATCTGTAAGGTTTTCATACAGATAGTCCATGTCAAGGCGCCCTTTGCTGTCAACGGGAATAAATGTCACACGGTAACCATTTTTGGAAAGATATTCAAACAGGTTTTTTACCGCCGGGTGCTCGACTCTGGACGTTATGATATGTTTCTTGTCAGGGTTCGACTGGATCGCCGCCCAGATCGCCGTATTGTCACTTTCCGTTCCGCTACTGGTAAACACGATTTCTTCAGGAGCTGCACCCAGTAGCGAAGCTACGCTTGTACGTGCTTCTTTTATATTGCGGTCCACCTTTCCGCCGAAAGTATGCATACTGGAAGGGTTGCCATAATCTTCCTGTAAGTAGGGAAGCATTGCTTCAAAGACTTCTGGCGCAACCTTTGTTGTGGCGTTGTTGTCTACATAAATGACATTCATGACTTTACCTCCTCGACCACAAGTTCAGGCGTAACGAGTTCTTGAATCTTTGACTCAACATAATGCTTAAGTGTGATCTGCGATTTACTACAGCTAGCACATGTCCCGTGCAGCTTTACGAAGACAGTGTTTCCTTCCACGTCGATGAGTTCGATATCGCCGCCGTCTTTTTTCAGGATCGGTTTAATCTCACGCTCCAAGGTCTCTTCCACAAGTTTGATTTTCTGGATGTTAGTTAAATGTGCTGCCTTTTTCTTTACAGGATGCTTCATGCCCAGGTTCGAGTCTATGATTTCCTGGATTTTTTCATGGCAGTTGCCGCACCCTCCGCCTGCCTTAACATAATTAGTCACATCTTCAATGGTTGACAGGCTATTCTCCGTCACAGCCCGTTCTATTTCAAGGTCAGTAACGCCGAAGCACTCGCATACAATTTCACCTTCAACCTTCTTTTCGGCTTCCCCACGTGAATTGGCAATCGCCTTTTCAAGGGCGTCACGCCCCATTACCGAGCAGTGCATTTTTTCTTTTGGAAGACCGCCGAGAAATTCTGCGATATTTTCGTTTGAGATCTTTTTGGCTTCTTCCAGGGTCAGACCTTTAATCATTTCGGTCAGAGCCGATGAGGATGCAATGGCACTTGCACATCCAAAGGTCTGAAATTTAGCATCTTTTATCTTTTTGTTTTCGCCAAGCTTAATATAAAGTGTCAGGGCATCCCCGCATGCCAAGGATCCGACTTCTCCCACACCGTCGGCATCTTCAATCACCCCCGCGTTTCGCGGATTAAGGAAGTGATCTTTTACCTTATCTGTATATTCCCACATGACGTCCTCCTGTGTCTTCAAATCGTTTATGTCAAAATTTTATAGCGGTTTTCATACCGATATTGACATGTTAAGCATTCTATTGCAAAAAGAAAGCCAGACATGAAAATAACATACCATATGGCAAAGGGAATTCAAAGGGTAGGATAGGTCTGGGAAAAGGGACTTGCAGTTACTCGATCTGGCTATTTCCGGAAGCATCCTGAAAGATATTTAAACCTAAGTAGATATAGTGAAGGCCGGATGCTATTGTAAATCCGGCCGTAATACAGAACAGGGACCATTTAATTGCGTTAGCATCTGGTATTTGAGGGTTAAGAAGGGATAGAAAAATAGTCAACACCTGGACAAATGTCGTAAATTTACTGACAAGTGTCGGCTTCATTTCAATACGTATACCCGCGATTGTAAAAAGGGCGATTCCAATCACGATCAGTATATCACGGCTGAGTACAATAACCGTCAGCCAGGAGGGAATCATTTTAATAACGGCCAGACATACAAACCCAGAAGTCAATAAAAGCTTATCTGCAATGGGATCAAGATAAGCGCCCAACACACTGTACTGGTTAAAATACCTTGCAAACAGGCCGTCCAGGCCGTCGCTGATAGCTGCTACGGTAAAAACTAAAAGCGCATAGGAAAACAAATTTTTCAGAAGGAAAATTACGAAAAGGGGTGTAATGAGTATCCTAAAAATTGTTAAAATATTTGGAAAATTTATTATCAATTTAGTGGTCTCGTAAAAAAAATGATGGATTCAAAATAGACTCACCATAAGGTTTTGAAATAGTCTATAGAACCTATCTCAAAAATGAGATTAGTGTTCAGGGCAAGGCGCGAAACGGTGAAAAAGCGGAGCATACACGTAGTATGTGAGCATTTTGAACCATTTCGCAACGCCGCCCATGGGCACTTAGGTTGTTTTTGAGATAGGTTCTAGTATTGTTATTGAAAAATTCGGATTACCCGGGTATCAACTCTATCCGTAAGCGATTCTGTGATACCTCGTAAATGTTAATACCAATCGATTCAATGGTTTTCAACATCAAGTCATCTGCAAACTCTTTGGCACTTCCTTGATAATCGACAATGATGGTAGCTTGATCAGACTTCATTTCCCTGATCTGAACCCCTTCTACGCCGGGCATATTATTGATAACGCGACGAAACTTTATAAAGTTAGCAAGATTGCCGGTGCCTTCAACCATGATTTCCACCATATTGGTTTGCTTTTCTTCTTTTTGCCAGGCAGCAGCAATTTGAGTAGCAAGCTCTTCCCCCGCAAGTGTTCCGGCACTTGAAAGCGCATCCCGGTTCCCGACAGTTTCATCTGTATTTGTTGTAACAGCAGTCTGCATGGTTGATGCGATTTCTGCGCCTGTATATGTCCGAATTGCACGGGCTGATACTATTCCCTTGAATGATCTTATGTTTTCTCCCATTAAGTTCGGTGCAATATATGTAACTGCTTTTCCAACGATCACCACGTTCGCATTGAAACGGGCGCCAAGATTAATCGCTTCCTGGTTGGTAAGATCTGGCTTGTCGTATACAGACTCAATTCTGACATTTCGAGCCATAGTTTTATGTTTGATGACCGGAAATCCCTTTGTCGTCAAGATCTTAGACAACGAACTTGCTGAAAAAGCTTTAATAAAAGCTGAATCTTTTTTCCCACCAGTATTTTGGTAAAAGGTCTTCAAAATACTGCTCTGAAATCAAAAGCAGAATTCTAGGCATAGGCTTTTTAACAAGCAAAATTCCGGCTCTTGACATGAGTTTCTTCAAGCTGCTGATGGAAACGGTTGCCTCCACCATTACCCTGTAATAATTATCTGAAGGAAACTCTGCCAGCACTTTGTAACCCGGAATGAACTTTCTGGGTTTGCCATAAAGAACTTCATTGAGTATCTGAAAATTTTGAACCAGAGATTCCAGCGGCAGAAGTTCCACAACCGTACTCTCTATTGCGGAAACCAGGCTGTTTGAAATTGCCTTTTCCCTTGCATTGGCTGAATCGTCTTCATGAATTGTAGCCTTTCCAATCACAACAACCGTTTTTGTTGAAGGAACTCGGTTTTTAGCCTGAACGCTTCCAGCGAGACTCAGCAAAACTGAAAAGAAGAAGGCGGCAGACACGAATCTGATGATTATTTTTGAAGATACAGACATATCGTTCTTACCTCCGCTTATGGTGAAATCATTAGGGTTTACCTATCTTGGAGACTGGAATAAATGTAACACTTTAGTTTTTTAAAATATTACCGCTTCAGGTATGATTATATTATTAATGCGGGCTCATCCACTAAACCAGTTTCCATTATTAAATTTAATCATACCCGAAGCTCGTTTGACCGGTCTGCTCCCCAAAAGCCCCGCCTTTTAAGGTTGGGTCGAGGGGAGCTATATGAAATTGAAAAAAATCCTTACCCGGGCGCGAAGCACTGCCGAAAGGCAGAACCCCCGCCCTTTAGGGCGAGGAGCTTCAAATCGATTTGCTTCAAAAAACTAAACTGTTTCGAATAAAAAGAATAATTATAGCATACTTATGTTTTACGGGCCAGCGTATAATCGGCGAGCATCATAAGAATTTCTCTGGCTTCAGAAGGTTCGAAGACCCCAAGAGCATCTTTTGCTATTTTGACATATTCTGCCGCCAGATTTTGAGTATATGTTTGTCCGCCGTACTTTTTCATCAGTTCAATCAATCTTTCGAAATCATCAACTGAAAAATCTCTATTTGTTATTATTTTTTTCATCTGGTTACGATCTTTTGCGTCGGCTACTTTTAGTGAATATATAACCGGCAATGTCAGTTTCCCTTCTTTGAGGTCTGCACCTACCTCTTTCCCAAGAACGCTGGTATCAAATGTATAGTCGAGGAGGTCATCGGCCATTTGGAAAGCGATCCCCAAGTTGAAGCCATACTGTGACAGGGCTGTTCCTTCTTCTTTGGTTGCATCTGCAATCAGGGCGCTTACAAGGCATGCTCCCTGAAAAAGAACAGCGGTTTTACGCCTTATGACTTCCATGTACTCCTCTTCAGAAATGTCTAAACTGCCCTTTCTCATCAACTGGTGTATCTCGCCCTGGGACATGTTTTCCGTAATTTCCGCTACGACCTTTATGATATCGGGTCGTTCTGTTTCAGCAGAAATCGAAAGGGCTCGGGCCAGGAGAAAGTCTCCCACAAGAACTGCGGTAGCGCTGCCCCATATTGAATGAGCCACGGGCTTGCCTCTGCGCAATGTTGCTTCGTCCACGATATCGTCATGCAAAAGGGTGGCGGCATGCAAGTATTCAAAAATTGTTGAGAACGTCTTGTCATAGTCTCCATCGTAACCACAAATTTTGGCGGAAATGACCATAAGCAAAGGCCTTATGCGCTTGCCTCCGCTGAACAAAATATGACCGGCGATTTTGGAGACCAGATCAAGATACGGGTTTAAATTTTGCTCGAGGGCGGCTTCAATTTCCAAGAGGTCGTCTTTAACCAAGGCAAGGATTTTATGCTTCAGGTCACTCATTTAATTTCTCCCGAAAGATCATATTCATAAGCGTCTGTGATCATAACGTTGACAAAGGAGCCGATCTGCAATTTATCGGAATGAATATAGGTAATACCATCGACTTCTGGCGCCTGAAAAAATGTACGACCGATGAAAAGATTTTCTTCGGTTTTCTCTTCCACAAGAACGTCGTATACTCTGCCGATGTGCTTGCGGTTATTTTCCAAAGATATTTTTAACTGGCAAGACATAAGCTGGTCGTGCCGATCTTTTGTCACGCTTTCCGTAATATGGCCTGGAAGTCTGTGAGACGGAAGATCATCGGAATCAGAATAAATAAAAACCCCGAGATGATCGAAACGGACATCCTTGATAAAAGCTAAAAGTTCTTCAAAGTCTTTATCGGTTTCTCCAGGAAAACCAACGATTACGGTTGTCCTGAGGGCAGCATCAGAATCAAATGATGCTGCCCTCAGAACAACCGTAATCGTTGGTTTTCCTGGAGAAACCGATACA
>PVMS01035814.1_pt1 | contig 12325 bp, 6 predicted proteins | sample 1853461 | NCBI WGS metagenome assembly PVMS01 (sample SAMN08582032, study PRJNA380276) | Marine sediment metagenome, whole genome shotgun sequencing project. | isolation source: ocean sediment barecode stripped | collected 2017
GTTGCTACGGATTGTTCTACGACCTCGGCATTCGCGCCGGTGTAAGTTGCGGATACGGATATTTCCGGCGGGGTGATATCGGGATATTGCGCAATTGGCAATGACCCCATGGCCACGAATCCGGAAATCACGATGATGATGGCTATCAGCATGGCGACTATCGGTCGACGAACAAAAAATTCGGCCATAGGGAAAAGCTCGGTCAGAATTCCTGCCGGGTCTGGGGCTGACGCCGCTCATAGGCCGAAGGCACTACCGTCATACCGGACCTGACTTTCTGTATACCTTCAACGATAACGCTCTCACCGCCATCCAGGCCGCTTTCTATAACAACATCATCGCCTTTGGCGGGGCCGGGATTAACTTCCACAATCTCAACCGTGTTCTCGGCATCAACGACATAGACCCGGAAACGCCCCTGCAATTCAACCACCGCTTGCTTGGGCACGACAACCACATCCTCCAGTGTCTCAAACGGCGCACGTACGCGTGCGAACTGACCGGGTAGTAATATTCCACTGGGATTCGGAAAGGTAGCCTCAACTGAAAACGTGCCGGTCGATGCGTCTATAGACTGCGCCGTGCCATCGACGTAACCAATATGCTCATACTCACTGCCGTCGGCAAGAATCAGTTCGAGCGGGAGAAGTTCATTCGGCTGGCGCTCTTCTTGCTTGTTTCTTGTGCCACCTCTCTTCTGATAACCGCGCGCCATCACAAGATATTCACGCTCGGAAATGGAGAAGCGCACCCGAATAGGGGTGATATCCGAGAGGGTATTCAACACCACCGGGTTTGGTTCGCGGCCGACAAACTCACCCGGCTTGGCCTTGGTTAATCCGATCAGACCGTCGATGGGAGCATATATACGTGTGTACCCCAGCTCGATCTCAGCCAGATCGACGCCTGCATCTGCAGCCTGCACTCCGGCACGGGCTGCGGCTTCCTGAGCAACTGCGGCATCCAGTTCCTGCTCACTGACCGCCCGCATTTCTGCCAGTGGCCGTATGCGCGCCAGATCAGCAGCCGCTTTCGCCAGCATGGTTTGTTGCCCCGCAAGGACGCTCTGTGCCTCAACCAGTTTCGCCTGGAAGGGCTGCGGGTCGATCGTGTACAACAGATCGCCCTTATCAACCATCCGTCCTTCCCGAAAATCCATTGATACGAGAAATCCTTCAACGCGAGCGCGTATAGGCACATCCTGATTACCGAAAGTGCTGCCGACGAGTTCGAAGGACAGAGGAAAATCCCGACGCTCGGCATCGACCACCTGCACGGCCATGACCGGCACCGAAACCGCATCAGGTTCCGATTCGCAGGCACCAATCATCAACGAGGAAAAAATACTAACTGACAGGATTAGAGCAAAACGCATCGGGCACTATTCCTTATTTGAATTATTTTTTAATGCCTTGGATCAACTGAAACAGTTCGATCCTAAGCCTGAGCACCATGAATAATAGCCCAGACTGGACTTCGACTGAGCAATTATTCAGATTAGCTCGTAGGAAGCATCAATATAGCCGGCTTAGCCAGCAACTATCCGTTACAAATGTAAGCAGACAGAAGGTACGTGGGTCTGGAGCATATGTCCTGAGCCCGGCGGGATAGCGTTAACGTGTCTCAGCCAGCCTGGGGATATGCGTAGCATGCTTCGATAATTGATATATATCAGGCCGGAACTGCACCGAATCATCGTGTGGAGCGACCCAGGCCGTCAAATATACCAGGTCAACAGGAACCGCCACTCGCAGGGGGACTGCATGGGTTTGGTAGCTGCTTCCCGTCTCCCGTTTTACCGATCGCAACTGCTGACTGCCGCCTACCAGCCAATGAGCAAGAGCGTCCGGGTCCGCAACTCTGATACATCCGGAACTCAAAGAACGGAAGGAAAGGTCCAGCAGTTTCGGTAATGGGGTGTCATGAATATAGACATCATGCTCGTTCGGAAACACAAATTTTATTCGCCCCAAGCTATTGTGTGGACCCGGATCCTGCCGCAGACGATATGGAAAATTATTTGCATTAAGTTGATCCCAGCGTATTTCATCCGCATCCAGTTCAGCTGCATCGGCTGACCACCCCGAGAAAATACGAATTTGATGGCGGGCCAGATAACCGGCATCGGCCTGCTGGCGAGGCAACAGATCTTTCACCGCGATAGACACAGGCACTGTCCACGAGGGGTTAATAATTACCTTGCGGATATTACTGGAGACTACGGGTGTCGGTCGGTCTGGATGCCCCACAATAGCGCGCAGGCTCAATTCCACCCGGCCACTGTCCAGCGCCACAACCGCAGCCTCGGGAATATTCACCCATACTCGCCGCGCCAAAGCCCGATCAGGCAGGTTTGCCCACTCGATACGCGCATGCTCGAGTTGAGCCAACCACTGCGCCACCGGCATGTTAAGTGTCGTCCGGGTAAGGCTATCAACAACCCCATCCGTTGCCAGTCCATGGCGGTACTGAAAATGCATGAGTGCCTGCGTCAGTTGCACATCAAACAGCAGTGGGTCCGCACCCATTTCAGCTTGATAGTCTCCGGAGGCACGCAGTCTTTGGCGCAAGGCACGCACATCAGGATGACGCATTCCGGATATCAATACCGGGCCGTCAGGGACTGGCTGCCAGCCACCCTGATCACGAATTTTTGTGTAATAGGCTATCGCCCGGTCTAGACGCTGAACCTGATCACCGGACAACATTGCTGCAGCAGATGATGCGTCCGAAGCAAAAGCATTACTGGCGCTCAAAAAAGCTACCAGCAGCAGCGCCACACCCCGGATGCAGGTCAAGCTACCCTTCCGTAACCTCGCAGTAACGATCTGGGCTAGCTGCAGGTATCCAGGTATTTGATGCACAAAATCTGCTACCGCAAGAGACCTACATCTTTAATCTCGCCAACGCCGTCGAGCGTCACGTCGATTATATGAGTAACAGCGTGGTCACCGAGTGGCCCTAGTAATGCACCTTGCACGTAGCCGCTTTCCACGTTGCTGCTGAAAGAATCCGGGTTGGATAAAAAGTCCGCGCCGCTGATACCTCCACCGGCGCTGAAAGCATAGGCCGGGTTGGTCCAACTGCCGGTCCATGACGCCGCCGGACCTAATTGCAGTGCGATAACAGCCGACGTCGCAACATCGACCGACATAGGACCTGAGAAGGTCAGTAATGTGCCAATGCCAGTATTATTCAGTGTGTCCAGATCAGCCTGACTCGCAGCATTACCCCATGCGAAGTTGCCGGAACTGCCCACACCCGCGATGTCATTAATCCAGATATCAGCGCCGTACTGAATTTCATCGTTGCCCTGGCGAATGACACGGGCAATCAGCACCGAAATCTGATCATTATCCTGGCCGACAGCGAACATGTTTTCGTAGTCGTCCGGGCGATCGATAAAACCGGTTCCCATCGTTACAGACTGAATTTCATTTACACCGTCTGCATCAACGACAAAACTTGTGCCATCGTCGGCCAGATCAAAGCTCGCAAAAGAGGTGTCTGCCGCAGGCGCAACCGCAGCTGTTCCCGAAACAACGGTTGCGAACCCGCAGGAAGCTCCAGGTGCGCAGCCAGCTTGTGGCAATATCGGGCTGACCCCTGGATCGAACACGCTTGCCAGTTCAGGACGTGGTTCCTGCTCTGTTATTTCCAGTGGAATGACCGGCGCATTTCCGGCCGCCGGTGCCAGCACTCCCCAGGGCCCCCAACAATAGACCGAATCTGCCGCTCCCGCACCGCTGCAGGGATCCGTGGGGGAACTTGCTGCCGCAGCAGCAGCACCTGCGCCTGGTGCAATAGCGGGTGCCTGCTGGCAGGCTTTAACGACGTCTGCAGGCACTGACTTAGGTGCTGCCGCGTAGTTCTCCAGAATGCTGTTGCAGTCCTGGTCCGAGATCGTGATGTGATTTGCGGCGCTGGCAGGCATGACACATACCATCATCAATACAGCCAGAATACCGCCCGAACTGAGTAATCTTCCCATTAGACTTCTTCCGATTACTGCATCCGACGTCGCTACACTGACTGCCGATACGCAGCTATTTTACTTAAATTATTTTTGTGTTTATTTTTTATTAATTCGTAGCCTACAGGATAACGTTTTAGCCTAAAACTGTGAACTACTTCACACCATAAGTGTGAACCACGTCACACTTATGGTGGCAAGAATCCGCAATTTATATAGCGTCTTAAGATTCTGCTGCTGAGATTCTTGCTTAAAAGTCCCTGGCAAGCCCGAGACTCACCTGGTTCCGGTCAAAATCGAACAGCGATATATTTGACTTATTGTTGGTATAAGCCCATTCAGCCTGGATTGCCCAATCGGTCAGAACGTTACCCTGTAAAACGTGATTGACGCCCGCAATTATTCTGTATTCGTCGTCATCGCGGGGCGGAGTGCCCGGAGGAAGACCATTCAGAGGTGCTTCAAAATCAAATTGCCGGTAACCTGCGCTCGCGTAAAGATTGCCGCCAGTCCATGCGTTATAAGTGACGCCAAGAAACAGGTCGGGGCCTTTGTAACTGAAGCTGTCATTATCGGCGTCAAAATCTGCATAGCCGACTACCCCTTGCAACCCCAGACGTTGCTCCATGAACACGCGTGTAAAGCCCGCATTAGCTTGATAAAACGTGCCGTCGCGGCCATCGTCCTCATCCCTCTGATAGGTCCGCTTGGTGACTGTAAAGCCCACTGATACTTCTGCAAGGGGACTCAATGTCCGGGTCACAACCGGATTGAGCGTCGTAAAAAAGGCCAGGCTGTCGTTCCCCAACCAGATCTGATCGCCTTGCAACCCGATGGTGGCACGCCAAACATCGGGCACCACCCATACCGGGCCGGTACGCAACGTCGCAACGCCAAGGTTGTAGTCAGTCTCGTCAAGATAGCGACGGTAGTAGGCATTGCCCTGACTCTGCCACAGGAAGAACCCTGATTTCTCACCCGAACGGAACCGCTTGCCGGGGTTGTAGGTGTGCACCACACCAGCATCCGCTACCAGTGCGCCATCGCTGATTTCCTGCGAACCGGGATCAACATTAAAAAACACGCCACCGATATCGACTATGTCACGGGCCACACCAAAGTTGACGTTCGAGTCATACATGGTGCCGCCATAGACATCACCAGACCAGCGGTGCTTCTTTCCAAAAGTCTGCTGGTCGTCACGGATTTGCGCCTGCAATGCCAGTAGCGTCGTTCTGACGGATGGCGGCACTTCGGAATCGTTAAGTACCTGTTGTATCTCCGCCTCAGCCGCGCCGTAGTCGCGGGCGAGATAGTCGGCGCGAGCGAGTTCAAGGCGTGCCCGATGGAGCGTCGGGTAATCGGCGAGCAATGCCTGCAACAGCTGTTGCGCTGTGTAAATCCGTTCAGCTTCGAGTGCGGCCATAGCCTCGTCGAAGCGGTCCTGAATCTCGTCTGCTCGCACGCTGAGTGGGTTAGCCATCAGGGCCAAAAGGATGCAAACGGTTAGCAACAGCTTAGAGCCGCTGGGCCATTTATTGAAGTGATGAGTAAGCAATTTGTGGGTTTTTGTTGTTGTTAGTTGGTGGTGTACGAGTGCGTATTTTATCTGAACTTCCCGGATTAAAGAACGATAATTTACCTCAAACGAGATGTAGTACCTCGATTATGTCTATTCTTGTGCTCGCCGTACTTGTAACCAGCCCTGCCAAAGCCGACCCCTTTCAGGCGCTGTTCGGCTACACCGAAGTACAACAATCCGATATAAGTGTGTTTCCGCAGTGGCTCACGGTACTGGAAGACCAGCAAATTAATCTTTCGGAACAGGAAAATTGCACAAACGGGCACGTATCCAGCGACTGCCAACTTCAGGGTTGGTACCAATTTCTGACCAGCGTTCGGGATCTTGGCCCGGATGCGCAGCTCAATGCCGTTAATCGTTTCGCCAACGATCAGGATTACGTCGTCGATATTGAAAACTACGGACATGACGACTACTGGGCACTACCGAGGCAGTTTCTGACCAATGGCGGCGATTGCGAAGATTACGCGATCGTTAAGCTGTTCTCGTTACTCCAGCTGGGTTGGCCAGCGGAATCGATGCGACTCGTGGTTGTACAGGACACTAATCTCGGCATGCCGCATGCCATTCTGGCCGTCGCTTCAGAACAAGACGTCTGGATACTCGACAATCAGGCCACATCAATCGTGGCGGAACGAAACATAGACCACTATGCGCCGGTCTACTCTATAAGTGGTCGGCAATGGTGGCTGCATATGCCTCCGGGTGAAGCAATGGCCTCGGCCTCGCTCAGCGGAGCGCGGTTCCCAGCGTTACCGTAGGTGCGGGCAGCAAACTCTCGCCCATCAAGTACTCATCAATCACTCGAGCAGCACCACGACCCTCATTGATACCCCAAACCACCAGTGACTGGCCACGGCGGCAATCGCCGGCAGCAAACACACCTTCCACGCTGGTCTGGTAGTCGCCGTGCTCAGCTTTGTAGTTCCCACGACCATCCAGCTCCATGTTTAGTGGCTCTGACACATAGGTTTCGGGCCCAATAAAGCCCATCGCAAGCAACACGAGATCAGCCTCGATCATTTGCTCGCTGCCTGCGACCTCCTGCATTTCCAGGCGCCCGTTGTTATCGTGCCATTCAACTAGCACGGTCTGCAGGCCCTTCACATTACCGTTTCCATCATCAATAAAGGACTTCGTAATGATTGAATAGGCACGTGGATCGCAACCGAATTTCTCGATGGATTCTGCATGCCCATAATCGGTGCGCATAATCAGCGGCCACTCCGGCCAGGGATTTTTCGCGCCACGCTCTTCCGGCGGCTGGGGCAACAATTCCAGGTTGGTCATGCTCTCGCAACCATGTCGCAACGCGGTGGCAATACAGTCCGTACCGGTATCGCCGCCGCCGATGACTACAACTTTTTTGCCCTTGGCACTGATGTACTTGCCATTCTCCAGATTGGATTCGAGCAGGCTGCGAGTATGCTCGGTAAGAAAATTCATCGCAAAATGCACGCCTTTCAACTTGCGCCCCCGCACCGGCAGGTCACGCGGGATTGTGGCGCCCGTCGCAAATAACACAGCATCAAAATCTTTTTGTAGCTGTGCCAGTGTAATGTCCTTACCAATATCGGTACTCACCACGAATTCCACACCCGCCTGACGCAGCAGGTCTACACGACGATCAACCACGCCTTTGTCGAGCTTCATGTTCGGAATGCCGTACATCAGCAGACCACCGATACGATCTTCGCGTTCATATACCGTCACGCTGTGACCGACCGTGTTCAACTGATCTGCAGCCGTCAGACCAGCGGGGCCCGAACCAACAATCGCGACTTTCTTATCCGTACGCTCAGCCGCAGCAGATGCGTTAACCCAGCCTTCCTCGAAACCCCGATCGATAATCGCATTCTCGATGTTCTTGATTGTGACAGCCGGATTGTTGATGCCCAGCACACAGGCACCCTCACACGGCGCGGGGCATACCCGGCCCGTAAATTCCGGGAAGTTATTGGTTTTGTGCAGACGCTCCAACGCTTCCTGCCAACGACCCTGGTAAACCAGGTGATTCCATTCAGGGATGAGGTTGTCGATGGGACAGCCCGGTTCCGACTGACAGAAAGGCACGCCACAATCCATGCAGCGAGCACCTTGTTGCCGCAGCCGCTTCTCAGCCGGGGCTGTGTAAATCTCGCCGTAGTCGCTTAAGCGTTCCTGCTCCTCCCGGTAGGGAACCGTCTTGCGAGGGTACTCCAAAAATCCTGTTGGCTTACCCATGCTTAACTCCCTGCAATCACGAACGCGCCCGTTTGATCAGCGTCTTGGACGGTGGCCTCAATTTCTTCGTCGTGTCTCCTGCGCTCGGCGAGGACCCGCTTGTAATCGGTCGGCATGACCTTAATGAACTGCCCCAGCACATCGGGCCATTCGTCAAGGATGCGCCTGGCCACGTCGGACCCTGTGTATTTAAGATGCCACTCAAGTAATTCACGAAGCTCGGCTATGTCTTCTTCGTCTTCAACCGGATCAAGATCAACCATGCCCTGATTGCATTTGGATCCAAAGTCGCCGTTGACGTTCCAGACATAGGCGATGCCGCCGGACATGCCTGCTGCAAAATTAAGCCCCGTCGGTCCCAGAATGACGGCGCGGCCACCGGTCATGTATTCGCAGCCATGGTCGCCCACACCCTCAACAACAGCACGCGCGCCACTGTTACGCACACAAAACCGTTCTGCCGCCTTGCCGCGGAAGAATGCACGTCCCCCGGTGGCGCCATACAATGCAACGTTACCAATGATCACGTTCTCTTCGGCTACAAAAGTGCTTTCCTTCGGCGGATAAACAATCAACCGGCCACCCGATAATCCTTTGCCGACGTAGTCGTTGCTGTCACCTTCCAGTTCCAGCGTAATACCGCGCGCAAGGAATGCACCGAAACTCTGCCCGGCCGAACCGTTGAACCGGATGTGAATCGTATCGACAGGTAAGCCCCGCTCGCCCCATTTACGCACGACCGTATTGCTCAGCATGGTGCCAACTGTGCGATTCGTGTTCACGATGGGTATTTCAATCTCGATTTTGTCGCCCTTGTCTATGGCGGGCCACGACATTTCTATCAAGCGATTGTCGAGCGCCAGCTTGAGACCATGATCCTGCTCTGTCGTACAGCGCACATCCACGTTGTCGTGCGGTTTCTGTGCCATCGCGAGTATGGGCGTGAGATCAAGGCCGTCTGACTTCCAGTGATTAACGGCTCGGCGTATATCCATGACATCGGTGCGACCAATCATGTCGGCAATCCGACGGAAGCCAAGATCAGCCATGATGTGGCGTGCCTCCTCGGCCACCATGAACAGATAATTCACAACGTGTTCCGGCTGACCCGCAAATTTCTTGCGCAGGACCGGGTCCTGTGTCGCTATACCCACAGGGCAAGTATTCAGATGACACTTGCGCATCATGATGCAGCCAAGCGAAATCAGCGGTGCAGTCGAGAAGCCCATCTCTTCGGCACCCAACAGTGCTGCGATGACAACATCGCGCCCCGTCTTGAGACCACCATCAGCCTGCAACACCACGCGGCTGCGCAGGTCGTTCAGCACCAGCGTCTGATGAGTTTCAGCGATACCCAGTTCCCATGGCAGGCCAGCATGCTTGATGCTGGTCAACGGTGAAGCACCGGTTCCGCCCGAATCTCCGGACACCAGAATATGATCGGAATGTGCCTTGGCTACCCCGGCCGCAATGGTACCCACACCCACTTCGGATACCAGTTTTACGCTGACTCGCGCCGCCGGGTTCGCGTTCTTTAAATCATGGATCAGCTGTGCCAAATCTTCGATTGAATAAATATCGTGATGCGGCGGTGGACTAATGAGGCCAACGCCCGGCGTTGAGTAGCGGATGCGCGCAATTTTCTCGTCGACCTTGCGACCCGGCAACTCACCCCCTTCACCTGGCTTGGCTCCCTGCGCCATCTTGATCTGCAGTTCATCTGCATTTGCGAGATACCAGATGGTGACGCCGAAGCGGCCCGATGCAACCTGCTTTATCGCCGAACGACGTGAATCGCCCGACGGCATTGGCTCGAAGCGTTCCGTGTCTTCGCCGCCCTCACCCGTGTTGCTTTTACCACCGATGCGGTTCATCGCGATGGCGAGCGACTCATGCGCTTCCTTCGAAATTGAACCAAAGCTCATCGCACCCGTGACGAAGCGTTTCACAATTTCACTGGCAGGCTCGACTTGTTCCAGCGCAATGGATTTACCCGAACCGCCGGATTTCAACTCGATTAATCCACGCAGTGTGCAATTGGCCTGCGCATCGTCATTAATCTGTGCGGCGAATCGGTCATAGGCTGACTGATCATTACCACGCGCAGCAGTTTGCAGCGCTGCAATCGTGGTGGGGTTCCAGGCATGACGCTCGCCTGCGCTGCGCCATTGGAAATCACCGGGATTCGGCAACTCAACCGTTCGGTCCTCGTCGCGCTCGGGGAAACCGAGGGCATGACGACGGTGTGCCTCTTCTTCCAGCACATCGAAACCAACGCCTTGCAGCCGACTCGCGGTGCCTGCAAAACATTTGCCAATCACATCATCTGCAAGCCCCAGGCCCTCGAATATTTGCGCACCTTTATAGGATTGCAGCGTCGAGATGCCCATTTTGGCCATGACCTTAAGCATACCCTTGGCCACTGCCTTGCGATAAGCGCTCAGCAGGCTGTCATCATCGACAAACTTCTCGGCATTAACGAGCCCATCGCGACGCGCCTGCCACAACGCTTCAAATGCGAGATAGGGGTTGATGGCGTCTGCGCCGTAGCCCACCAACAAACAGTGATGATGCACCTCACGCGCCTCACCGGTCTCCACGAGAATGCCGATACGGGTGCGTTTAGCCTTATTAATCAGATGATGGTGTACAGCACCGCAAGCCAACAACGAGCTCACGGCTATATGTTCCTGATCTATATTGCGGTCGGACAGGACAACAAAATTGTAACCCTCATCGATTGCCTGCTCGGCCTCGGAACAAATGCGATCGAGCGTCTCGGTCAATCCGCCGGGAACATCGCCGCGGTTATACGTGATGTCTATGGTTTTGGTTTTCCAGCCACGGTAATCCATGGCCTTGATTGCGGCCATGTGATCGTTGCTAAGTATCGGATGTTTCAGCGCCAGCCGATGGGCTTGTGGCTCGGTGGTTTCCAGCAAGTTACCTTCGGGCCCGATGAAACACTCCAGCGACATGATGATCTCTTCACGAATCGAATCGATCGGCGGATTCGTGACCTGCGCGAACAGCTGCTTGAAATAGTCGTAGAGCATCCGTGGTTTGTCGCTCAGGCAGGCGAGCGCGGAATCGTTGCCCATTGAACCCACCGGGTCGCGCAGATCGTTAACCAGCGGCAACAGCATAAATTGCATGGTTTCGGTGGTGTAACCAAAAGCCTGCATACGCTGCACAAGAGTTTCGGCATTCAGGGAAGCGCCCAGGCCCTCACTATTTAAGTCCTTGAGAATCAGCGCCTGGTTTTTCAGCCAGTCGGCGTACGGTCGACGGGAGGCGAATTCGCCTTTGATGTCATCATCGGAAATCAACTCGCCCTTTTCGAAATCGACAAGGAACATGCGGCCTGGTTCGAGCCTGCCTTTGTACTTCACGTTCGCAGGATCAACCGGCACCACACCGACTTCACTTGCCATGATCACGCGATCATCGTGTGTCAGATAATAACGACTGGGGCGCAGGCCATTGCGATCCAGAACAGCGCCTATATAACGGCCATCGGTGAAAGCAATTGACGCAGGCCCATCCCAGGGCTCCATCATGGCCGAGTTGAATTCGTAAAATGCCCGCTTTTGCTCGGACATCATGGTATTTTTCTGCCACGCTTCCGGCACCATCATCATGACGGCTTCCTGTAGCGTGCGGCCTGTCATCAACAGGAATTCGAGTACGTTATCAAAAGCTCCTGAATCCGACACGTCAGGCTCAATAACCGGATAAAGCTGGCTGAGCTTGTCACCGAATAACTCACTTTGTGCCACACCCTCACGCGCACTCATCCAGTTGTAATTGCCGCGCAAGGTATTGATCTCACCGTTGTGCGACATGAACCGGTTTGGTTGGGCGCGATCCCAACTCGGAAAGGTATTGGTGGAAAAACGCGAGTGCACCATGGCGAGATGCGTGATGTAGTCCTCGCACTGCAGATCAGGGAAATAACGTACCACCTGATCAGGGGCAAACATGCCCTTATAGATAATAACTTTGGTAGACAGGCTGCACACATAGAACATGTCGGCCTGACTTAAGCTTGCATCGTTACGCAGCAGATGACTGGCGCGCTTGCGAATCAGGTAAAGCATGCGCTCGAATGCATCACCTTCGCAGTCAAGACCTGCAGCAATAAACAACTGTTCAATTTTCGGTTCTGAGGCGCGTGCAGTTGGGCCTATATCGGCAGCTGCAGCATCGGTCGGAACATCACGCCAACCCAGCAGTTGCTGATTTTCCTCCGCACAGATTTCCGCAACCGCAACTTTACACCGCTCCCGCTGTTTATCATCCGTCGGTAAAAATACGATGCCGGCTGCAAAATGGCCGGGCGCGGGCAATTCAACCCCCAGATCCTCGCTGGCGACCCTGGTCAGAAATTCATGTGGCAGTGCTGTAAGCATGCCGGCGCCGTCACCGGTATTTTTTTCGGCGCCGCGGGCGCCACGATGCTCCATACGGCACCCAAGATGATCCGCATCTTTTACGATCTGGTGGCTACGCACACCTTTAATATGCGCAACAAAACCAACGCCACA
>PVMS01117908.1_pt1 | contig 12323 bp, 11 predicted proteins | sample 1853461 | NCBI WGS metagenome assembly PVMS01 (sample SAMN08582032, study PRJNA380276) | Marine sediment metagenome, whole genome shotgun sequencing project. | isolation source: ocean sediment barecode stripped | collected 2017
ATTCCAGTTCGCCAATCCGGTGATTAAGAAATCCTTGTCGATCTTTGGCAGCTTCAAACTCGGCATTTTCCGAAAGATCTCCATGGGCCCGGGCTTCTTCGATCGCTTTGATATTTTGGGGTCGTTCCACCGATTTCAAATGTTTCAACTCTTTTTTAAGCGTTTGGTAGCCTCTACTTGTGATGGGAACCGGATCCAAGAGTTTCTCCTAAAGATAGTCGCTTGCTAGAACTTCCGCAATTTGTACGGCGTTGGTTGCCGCGCCTTTTCTGATATTATCCGAAACCACCCACATGTTGATACCATTGGGTATCGATTCATCCTCCCGAATTCTACCGACCAGCGTTACATCTCGGCCGGCAGCATCGATGGCAAGGGGGTAGATATTTTTTTCCGGTTCATCCACCACTTTGATCCCTTTTGCGAGCCTTAGAAGAGATTTCACTTCATCAGCGGTAATGTGTTTTTCCGTTTCCACATTGATCGATTCAGAGTGCGCATAAAAAACAGGAACGCGGACGGTTGTAGCTGTTACACCAATGTTATGGTCTTCCAGAATTTTTCTGGTTTCGTTTACCATTTTCATTTCTTCTTTGGTATAGCCATTTTCTAAAAACGCATCGATATGGGGCAGGCAGTTAAAGGCAATTCGATGCGGATAGACATTTTTTTTGTAATCGAGAAAGTTGATTATGGCCCTTGTCTGATCGAAAAGTTCATCAATCGCTTTTTTCCCCGTTCCGGAAACCGCTTGATAAGTTGAAACCACAATCCGTTTTATTCCGCATTTTTTATATATTGGAGAAAGCGCAACCACCATCTGTATCGTCGAACAATTCGGGTTTGCGATAATTCCTTTATTGGAATAGTCTGAGATCGCATGGGGATTCACTTCCGGAACAACCAACGGCACCTCTGGATCCATTCGCCATGCACTCGAATTGTCAATTACCACACACCCTTTCTCTTTGGCAAAAGGTGCAAACCGTTTGCTGGTATTTCCACCTGCTGAAAAAAGGGCAATATCAACACCCCCCAATGACTGTTCCGTCAACTCTTCAACAGCGATGTCATCGCCTCTAAAGCGAAGCTTTTTCCCTACAGAACGGTGGGAAGCGAGAAATCTAACTGACTTTATTGGAAAATTTCTCTCTTCCAGGGAGACGATCATCTGGTTCCCAACAGCACCGGTTGCACCGGCAACCGCAACATTAAATCTCTTTTCTGCCATGATTTCTTTTCTTTTTTTAAATTCCCCTCAACCCCGCTAGCGCAACAGCTTCATTCGGCCTTGGAAAACTTCAGATCTTCTGCAGCTTGGAATGACGCTTCTTCGATATACCCTGCCACAAGATCCCCAACTTCTTCCGTACGATACCCCATCTTACCTGCCGCCGTACTCTTCAAGTGATTTTGCAATACCTTGATGACCCCATTCTCCACAAAGAACGCTGCGACCTTCTCTTCGAACGTTTCAAGCATCATCTGGACCGCTAAAATGGCGGCGATGGGGTTGATCATCTGTTTGCCCGAATATTTTGGTGCAGAGCCCCCGATAGGTTCATACATTGAGATACCATCGGGATTTATGTTTGCACCGGCAGCAACCCCCATTCCACCCTGTATCATTGCGGCAAGATCGGTTATGATATCTCCAAACATGTTGTCTGTGACAATCACATCGAACCATTCGGGATTTTTCACCATCCACATGCAAACTGCGTCAACATGGGCATAATCTGTTTCAATATCCGGATATTCCTCTGCGATTTCGTAAAACACACGCTCCCATAGATTAAAAGCATATGTTAATACGTTTGTCTTTCCACAAAGGGTCAGTTTTTTGGCTTTGTTTCGTTTCCGACAGTAATCAAAGGCAAATCGGATACATCTCTCCACCCCTTTGCGTGTGTGGATAGACTCCTGAAGGGCGACCTCATCCAAAGTGCCACGCTTAAAAGAACCCCCAATCCCCGCATAAAGCCCCTCGGTGTTTTCCCGGACCACAACAAAGTCTATATCTTCCGGTCGCTTATTTTTTAAGGGGGTATCGACCCCTTCGTACAATTTCGCCGGTCTCAGGTTGATGTATTGGTCAAAATGCCGCCTGAGTTTCAAAAGGATCCCTTTTTCAAGAATGCCCGGCTTTACATCCGGGTGACCGATGGCGCCCAGAAATATGGCATCCATTTTACCAATCGATTCAAGAATGGTGTCAGGCAGAATCTCACCAGTGGCATTATAGTGTTCACCGCCCAGGCTGTATTTGGTAATCAAGAATTCGATTCCACACTTACCTGCAATTGACTCAAGAATTTTAATCCCTTCAGCCGTAACTTCAGGCCCGATCCCATCACCCGGGATGACAGCCAATCGATATGTTTTTTTCATTTTTGCTCCGTTTCCAATTGAAAATACGGATCTCTTTGACCAGAAACAGCCGGCCCTATAAAGAGAACGTAATTACCTTTTTTAAATTGAATTCGTCCCGTGTTCGTCACTTTTGTGGGCTTCTAATTTTTTATTTCTTAGCTTTGTGTGATACCGAACAGTGGAGGCAAGGCCTGAACATATATAGGCAACCCCAAAAAGAAACAGGGCAATGGATGGCTGTGCGGCGATAAAAATTAATAATAAAATAGCAGCGACCAGAACATTGAAGTTCATTCTTTTAAAAAGCTCAGGTTTTTTGAAACTGTTGTATTTTATTGTACTTACCATTAAAAATGAAAGAAAATATAACATGACAAGAATAAGTACCGGATTTTCATGCCCGATTATATTGAATCGGTGAAAAAACAGGATTGTCGTCGCATTCATCCCGGCGCTTGCAGGTATCGGGAGACCCGAAAAATAATCACTGCTTACCGAACCCACCTGGGTGTTAAAACGAGCCAAACGAAGCGTTCCACACGCCATGTAAAGAAATGCAGCAAGCCATCCAAGTCTTCCCAGTGGTTTCAAGGCCCACAGGTACATCATTACTCCAGGAGCGAGGCCGAACGATATCAGATCAGCGAGGGAATCGTATTCAATACCGAATTTGCTGGTCGTATTGGTTGCCCTTGCGATTTTCCCGTCCAGCATATCAAACATTACGCCGATGATAATTGCTATTGCTGCTGCAGAAAAATTTTTTTCTATAGAAGCAATGATGGCATAAAAACCGCAAAACAGGTTCAAAGAAGTGAATATATTCGGTAAAATATAAATTCCTCTATGAATCTTTTCTTTTTCAAATCTTCTTTTTCTTTTCATCGCAAATATCCCAAAACCGAAGCACCTGCCTTCACCTTATCCCCCACGGCCACATGGAGTTTTGTTTCAATTGGCAGGTAAACATCAAGCCGAGAACCAAAACGGATCATCCCAAAACGCTCTCCCCGAACCACATGATCGTTTTCATGAATCCGACACACAATACGCCTTGCAATCAGTCCTGCAATCTGAACCACACATATTTTTTTTCCATCTGTGGTTTTCAGAAAAATAGCATTGTGTTCATTTTTTTTAGAGGCCTTGTCCAAATAAGCAGAAAAGAACTTTCCTGGAACGTAGCAGATTTTGTTGACTTTCCCTTCATGCGGAATACGATTGACATGAACATTAAACACTGACATAAAAATACTGATTCTGTTGCATTCACCGTCAAAAAACTCGGTGTCATTCCATCGTCCGGCTGAAATGACCTTGCCATCAGCCGGAGATACCACGGCTTGATGTCGATCCGCGATAACCCGCTCCGGATCTCGAAAAAAATAACCGATAAAAAGGGTCACAAACAGACCCAGTAGCGTCAGGGTACCCAGCCCCAAAAGAGCAAAGACAGCCGTTATAAAGACGGCTACGGCAATAAAGGGGTACCCGGGTCTTGCCACCGGAAGAATCGTTTTTTTAGGTGGGTTAGACCGAGAAACATTATTCATAAAAAAATTTTATCTTCAATTTATCAGAGTATAAAAGAGAATTATCAAAAGCAATTGCCATTGTCAACGAAGATGATTTTTCGATTTGAGATTTTTTTTCTCACCAACAAGTTCCGCATCTGATTTTCGAATATAATGGGGCACAAACTCGCCGATATCATCAGTCATGTCATTTTTAAATCTATCCATAGCGATAAGCGCAACTGTGGAGGCCCGAAGTATATTTTGGGATGGTGATAGAAAATAGGCGAGATCACCTTTCTCCTCCTCAATAACCTTTTGGTAAGTCTTAGCGCCCTCGCCAAAAAATACACACGGCTCATTGATCTTGGATATCGCTTTTTGGGGCGTCAGCACCTGTTCTTCTGTCTCTTTTTTTAATCTGCCTTCACAAGATCTGTAAAGTGCAAAATAGACCTCTCCTTTTCGAGCATCCAGGGTCGGGCAGATCAGAGATGAGGTAAAAGAAAGTTGAAAAGCAAAGGCATCAAGGACAGATACCCCGACCATCGATTTTCCAGATGCCATCGCAAGACCTTTTATCGCACTTATTCCGATACGCAGGCCTGTAAAACTCCCGGGTCCCCTGGTTACCGCGAATCCATCGATATCGGATAAATGGCACCCAGATAGATCGAAAACCTGTTTTACCATCCCCATTAGATGTTTTGAATGGGTCTCACCGTTAATTAAATTGATTTCAGCCAGTAAGGTTTCCTCATCCATTATCGCGATGCTGCAGCTTTTAGTCGCAGTGTCAACTGCAAGGATTCTCATAAATTTATCACATAGTTAAAATTTAATTATTAATTTTTAACTTTAAAAACAATCGGAAGAATTTCTTCCATTTTTTGAACCGGAATAAATTTAATTTTTTGTTTGATGTTCATCGGGATTTCGATCAAATCCTTCTTGTTCTTCGAAGGAATAACGATCGTGTGAATGCCTGCTCTTAAGGCGCCCAACGCTTTTTCTTTTAGACCGCCGATCGGAAGGACCCTCCCCCTCAGTGTGATTTCTCCGGTCATGGCCACATTTTTATTCACAGGTTCATTTTTTATAACCGAAATGATCGCAATGGCCATCGCTATTCCCGCCGACGGTCCGTCTTTTGGAATTGAACCCGCGGGAACATGAATATGCACATCGTAATTTTCAAAAAAGCGCTCTTCAACCCCAAAGGATTGGAGGTTGGCTCTGGTATAGCTCAAAGCAGCACGGGCCGACTCCTGCATGACATCTCCCAGTTGTCCTGTGATAATCAAATCGCCTTTTCCATGAATAAACGTGGTCTCAACATACAAAACTTCACCGCCAACCTGTGTCCAAGCCAGGCCGGTCGACAGGCCAACCTGATCATCCTCCTGGTCCATTTCAGTAATATATTTGGGAACCCCTAGATATTTGTGCAGATTACTTTTCTTAATTTTAAACGGTCCGGTCTCTTCTCCTTCGGCAATTTTTCTTGCCACTTTTCGACAGATGGTTCCCAATTCTCTTTCCAGATTCCTCAAACCTGCTTCAGATGTGTATTCGGTGATAATTTGAAGCAATGCTCCGTTGCTGATGGAAATCGATTTAGGTGTTAACCCGTTATCCTTAATTTGGCCCGGAAAAAGATGCTTTTTCGCAATAACCTCTTTCTCTTCCCCGGTATATCCTGAAAGATGGATCACCTCCATCCGGTCAAGAAGAGCTGATGGAATGCTATCGGTCAGGTTGGCGGTCAGAATAAACATAACCTTTGAAAGGTCAAAAGACAGATTAAGATAATTGTCACTAAAAGCGAAGTTCTGTTCCGGATCGAGCGCTTCTAAGAGGGCAGAAGAAGGATCTCCCCGGAAATCAGAGCCGAGTTTGTCAATCTCATCCATCATAAATACCGGATTGTTTGTACCGCACTGTTTTAAGCCCTGTAAAATACGTCCCGGCATCGCTCCTATATATGTCCGTCGATGCCCTCGGATCTCAGCTTCATCTCGAATGCCGCCGAGGGAAATCCGAATGAATTTACGTTTAATCGCCCTGGCGATCGATTGTCCCAAAGAAGTCTTTCCAACGCCCGGAGGACCGACGAAACAGAGGATCGGTCCTTTCATTTTTGGATTGAGGCGACGAACACTCAAATATTCCAAAATACGATCTTTAACCTTGTCAAGCCCAAAGTGGTCTTTATTCAGTATCCTTTTTGCGCTTTTGATATTGATGACATACTTTGTTGTCGAGCTCCAGGGTATTTCAACCAGCCAGTCCAGGTATGTCCGTACAACTGAAGCTTCTGCGGAATCAGGATGCATTTGCTCCATTCTCTTTAACTGTTTTTTTGCCTCTCTTTCGGCATCTTTAGACATCCGGGCTTTTTTAATTTTCTTTTCATATTCTGCCAGTTCCTCCGTTTTCTCGTCGTATTCACCCAGCTCCTTATGAATCGCCCTCACCTGCTCTCTTAAAAAATAATCACGTTGGTTTCTTGAAATTTCATCCTTAACATCAGACTGGATCTTCGCTTGCATTACCGAAAGTTCAACCTCACGTGAAAGCAGATCATTAACTGCTCTAAGACGGAGAACAGGATCGACAATTTCTAATATGTGTTGGGACTTGTCCGTTTTTAATTTCAGATTCGAGGCCACTAGATCAGCAAGCTTTCCGGGGTCATCAATACCCGCAAGGATGGCTTTAACATCCCCTGAGAATTCACCGAGGAGCACAAGGATTTTCTCGGATTGCTCCCGAACATTCCGCATCAGGGCTTCTATTTCAAGGTTGATTTTTGCTGTTGATTTCTCTGAAATCGTTTCAATTTTCACAGTGAAAAATGGTTTTTCGCTGTCGTGCTCGATAACTTTTGCTTTGACAATTCCTTGCACCAAAGCCTTGATCCGTCCATCCGGAAGCTTCAGCATACGCAATATTCGACTCACCGTCCCAACGGGATAGATATCATCCGATTTCGGGTTCTCAACACCAGGATCTTTTTGAGTGGCTAAAAATATTAATCCGTCCTTTTGAACAGCCTCTTCGACTGCCTGAACAGACTTCTCGCGTCCAACCAGAAGAGGAAGAACCATGTCGGTAAATATCACAACATCCCGCACCGGCATCAACGGAAGCTTGCTGGGAATTTCTGTGTTTTCCTCATCGTCTTCTAAAATCCGAATGAGATCATCTTTATCTGTTTCAGCCATATTTTACACCTGTTTTAGCAGGAAAATAAATTTTTTCCAAACAACGTTTGAATGTTTTTTTTTAAAATAGAGAAACGTAATAAGATAAGGCTTTATTTTTCTTTGACAATATCTATCTTGATTTTTTTAAATGATAACACTACTCTTTCGAAAAACCCTGCCGTCTGCCAGGAGCGAACGGGGGCTGCACTGGGTGATTTGGCACCGGTTCGTAGAAAATAGAGCACACCAGGGAAAAGGGAGAGAGGGTTGAATATACCTGAAACCGGTTTTACGGGGATAATTGCATTTATTTTTGGGACATGCATCGGAAGCTTCGTGAATGTGTGCATCCATCGGATTCCCAACTCAACCTCAATCATTTACCCACCTTCCGCTTGTCCACATTGCAATACCAAAATACGCTTTTACGACAACATTCCTCTTCTCAGTTATCTCTGCCTAAGGGGACGATGTCGACACTGTAACGCATCCATTTCATTCCGATATTTTCTGGTGGAAATCATAGGGGGAGGATTTGCCCTGGCTACCCTCTTAAATTTTGGTTTTACATTCGAAGGATTGATCTATTATGGTTTTATCACGATTTTGCTCATCATATCTTTCATTGATATTGACAGCAAAACGATCCCGGACGTGATAACCATTCCCGGAATACCTGTCTTGTTTTTTGCTTCTTTTGCACTGCCAAAGGTGACATACATCGACACTATTCTTGGGATACTTGCCGGAGGCGGAAGTCTTTTCATCGTTGCGCTGACCTATTATCTATTAACTAAAAAAGAAGGGATGGGGGGCGGTGATATCAAGCTTTTAGCGATGATCGGCGCCACTATCGGTTGGAAAGGTGTTTTCTTTACTGTTTTTATTGCATCTACGGTCGGCACGTTGACCGGCTTGTTAATGATGTTCTGTACAAAGAGCAACATGAAGATGGCGGTTCCGTTTGGTCCGTTTCTCTCAATCGGTGCCATCATTTATATTTTTTTTGAAGCCCCAATGACATTTTGGTATCTTCATATGTTCTAATACGATGACATCACAATTCAGTTTTTTATTTTTAGGAATCGTTTTGGGCCTCAGCAGCGGATTATCACCCGGCCCGATGACGGCGTTGATCATCTCCGAGACCCTTCGCCACAGCATAAAAGAAGGAGTCAAAATTTCATTTGTCCCCCTTTTAACCGATCTCCCGATCGTATGCATCGCTATATTTATTCTTTCGCGTTTATCAGATATGTTCTTGTTAATGGGTGTCATTTCAATTTTGGGAGGTGCTTTTCTCGTCTATCTCGGCTACGAAAGTATTTCGGTCAAAGGCATTGATATTCACGCAGAGAGCATGAAGCCCCGGTCTGTCCGAAAAGGGGTGATCGTGAATCTTTTGAACCCTAATCCCTACCTCTTTTGGTTTACCATCGGCTCACCGCTGGTACTTAAAGCATTTCGAATCAGCTGGTTTTATGCATTTCTTTTTATCTTTTGTTTTTATACGTTTCTCGTGGGTTCAAAGGCATTGGTCGCCATAATCGTAGGAAAATCCAGCTTTCTTCTTAAGGGAAACAATTATATTTACACTATCCGGTTTTTAGGAATAATACTTTTCGTATTTGCTGTTATCTTTATCAAAGATGGGCTGGCTTTTTTTTGGCAGCAATAAAAAAGGAGCAAAAAGACCGCTTTCCAAACATTTTAATCCTATGGAACAAATAAACGACCAGATTACGCTCCGGGTAAACGAAATATTTTACAGCATCCAAGGAGAATCGCTTTATGCCGGTTGTCCCTGCGTGTTTATAAGGCTTTCAGGCTGCAACCTCAGATGCTCTTATTGCGACACGCGCTATGCGTATCATCACGGTGTGGAAATGGGCATTGTTGAAATCCTGGATCTGGTCGGCCCGTACAAATCGAATCTGGTAGAAATCACCGGAGGAGAACCCCTGATTCAAAGCGGGACTCCTCCATTGATAGAACACCTGCTTGCTGCGGGTTATAAGGTGATGATGGAGACCAACGGCACGCTGGATATCCGTCTGGCTGATGATCGTTGCATTAAAGTGATGGACATCAAATGTCCCTCCAGTGGCGAGGCTGAAAAAAACGATCTGGAAAATCTACAACGACTCAACACGGAAGACCAGCTAAAGTTTGTGATTGGAAATCGAAACGATTACGAATTTGCAAAAGAGATAAAAGGTCTGTTAAATAATGAATTTCCAGCTGACCACGTTCTCTTTTCCACCGTTTACGGAAAAATGACCCCAACCCATCTAGCAAAATGGATCATTGAAGACCGGCTCCAGGTCCGGCTCCAGGTTCAACTCCATAAAATCCTATGGCCTGAAAGAGATAGGGGAGTCTAAATTAGGTATGCATCAAAGAAAAAAAGCTGTCGTCCTTTCGAGCGGAGGACTCGATTCCACCACTGTTATGGCCATTGCAAAAAATAAAGGATTTGAAGTCTACAGCTTAAGTTTTTTCTATGGCCAGCGCCATGCCGAAGAGCTAGACGCGGCAAAAAGAGTCGCTGCTTTTATAGGCGCCGCCAAACATCTACTACTCAACATCGATCTGACAACGATCGGAGGATCTGCCCTAACCGATCAAATAAGTGTTCCAAAGGATCGAAATGAACACAAAATGACCGAAGAGATCCCGGTTACCTACGTGCCTGCAAGAAATACGATCTTTCTTTCTCTTGCTCTGGCATGGGCCGAAGTCCTCCAATCATCCGATATATTTATCGGTGTCAATGCGGTTGACTACAGTGGATACCCTGATTGTAGGCCTGAATACATTGAAGCATTTGAACGGATGTCAAACCTTGCAACAAAGGCCGGACTGGAAGGCCGGATCAGCATAAAAATCAGGACGCCACTCATGCATATGACCAAATCACAAATTATCAGAAAAGGGCTGGAACTGGGTGTCGACTATTCGATCACCCACAGTTGTTATGACCCCTTTCCAGGCGGATTGGCATGTGGTCGGTGCGATAGCTGTGTTTTAAGAAAAAAAGGTTTTGAAGAAGCGATGGCAAAAGACCCGCTGCCGTATAAGACTGAAAGTAAAAGGAAAACTTAATAGAGAGAGAGTGTGAGCATGTTTCATCACAATAAATACCGAAAAATGCTGGTTGAACCGACACGGCGAGCGTGTTTCCAAAAGGACGACGCAACACGTTTTACAACGCAATAAAGTCACCTTTACAGATTTTCAGCAAGGCTTTTCAGCTTTTTCTTTAACTCATTTGAAGCTTCAGATATGGTCTGTAGTTGACCATCAACGGTTTTTTCTTCAATTTTTTTGGCCAGATCGTAAATCTCTATCAGCCCCATATTTCCTGCAGCACCCTTCAGCGAGTGCGCAGCACTTCTAGCCTCCTTAGATTCTCCAACACCTATCGCAGATTGAAGTTTTTTCAGGTCGGACATACCGGTCTCAATAAAAAGTTCTAACAGCTCCAGGTATTCCGCCTCTTCCAAGCCCAAATTTTCAGCTAAATCTCTAACGTCCATAACTTCTCCCTTTTAAAAACTGACTTTTTTTATCTAAACGAGGCAATACTTTCATTGAATTTACCATTTCACTTTTTGTCATCCATAGTTCAATTGACAAACCGTTTACATAATCCTATGTTGTTTTAACGAAGCTTTTAGCTATTTTGTTGGATAATTTCAACCTTAATTCAGGTTTACCATTGAACTTCAAGCCCCTGTTTCAACCCAAAACCATTGCTGTATTCGGCGTTTCACTGACAAATCATCGTCAGGCTGCCAATGTGATATACAATAAAATCCACCTCAGGTATCCGGTCAAAGTTTATCCGGTAAATCCAAGAGGCGGACGGCTCCACCGGGACAGGGTCTATGCAGATATTTCACAAATCCCGGCAAAGATCGACCTGGCGGTCATTGCCGTTCGCGCCGAGCATGTACCGGATATCTTGAGGCAGTGTATTGAAAGCGACGCGGGCGGAGCAGTCGTGATTTCAGGTGGATTGGCCGAAATCGGAGAAAAGGAATTACAGGATCGGCTGATCGTCCTCGACAATGATGCGGATTTCCCTTTTATTGGACCCAATTGCCTCGGAATCTATTCTCCTTCAGCATTCGATACCTTTTTTCTGCCGAGCGAGCGCCTCATCCGGCCTGAACCCGGCAGTGTTGCAATTGTCAGTCAAAGCGGCGGGGTTTTGGTAGACCAGATGGTCAAATTTGCTGAACAAGGGGTCGGTTTATCCCTTGCGGTCAGCGTTGGCAATAAAGCGGTTATCGGTGAAACAGATATGCTTCATTATCTTGCCGAGGATCCCGATACAAAGGTGATTTCTTTTTATATTGAAGGGTTTGAAAAAAATGAGGGTCGCAAATTTGTTCAGGCAGCCGGCCAGGTTTCCAAACCGGTCATTGTACTGAAGGCAGGTAAGAGCGCCGGAGGTATCCGAGCCGTTTCCAGTCACACGGCGTCGATGGCCGGGGATTATAGGGTTTTTTCCGAAATCCTTTCCCAACATGGCATTGTAGAGGCAAAAAACGAGCTCGAAATGCTTTCGTTTTCAGAGTCATTGAGCTGTTATTCAAATGCGATCGAAGGGAAAGTGGGCATTATAACAGCCAGCGGCGGACACGGGGTATTATCTGTTGATATCTGTGAAAGCCATGGGCTTTTTGTACCGACGCTCTCCAAAACCACACAGGTAGAAATCCGTCAAAATCTCTCGCAGCGCATCAGATCCATTGCATCTGTCGCCAATCCGATCGATCTGACAGGCAGTGCCACGGATGATGACTTTATCGCGGCTGCCAAAGGTCTGAACAGTGCTCCGGAGATCGACTCGGTCCTCATTCTACTTCTGCCTTATTCGCCGGGTATCAGTTTGGATCTCGGCGCACGACTGAGCTATGTCTACCAGCGCGAAGGCAAGCCACTGGTCGCCTACGTTCCTCACGTGGAAAAATACCGCGTGCTGATCGAAGGGTTTGAGCTGAATCAGGTCCCCGTTTCCTCCTCCATCGAAGGGGCAGTTCTAATGGTTGATGCTTTGCGGAGGTGTCAACCGCCAGGCAGGTTGTTTGGCCCTCTGCGTGTATGGATGTCGATCTGCTTAACCCATCTATCATTCTCATTTCACCAAAACCTTCACCCGTATTATCAATCGTGGAGATATGAACCCCATTTTTTGAAATTTGTATTTTGCCTGAAA